>Ga0256828_1000060_pt1 | contig 71905 bp, 68 predicted proteins | sample CV88metaG_FD_185993 | JGI IMG/M metagenome (GOLD analysis project Ga0256828, IMG submission 185993) | Hydrothermal vent microbial communities from East Pacific Rise, Pacific Ocean - CV88 | ecosystem: Environmental > Aquatic > Marine > Hydrothermal vents | place: Pacific Ocean: East Pacific Rise...
AGTTGGAGCTTGACAGGCAGCACTGGCATTACTCGGAGCACTTGGCATGTTTTGACTGTAAGTTGAGCTTTGAGCCGTTGGAGCCTGTGAGTTTTTCTTTCAACTCACCCAAAGGTGCCTGTCCTGCCTGTGACGGGCTGGGTATCCGTTATGCGATCGATCTTAAAAAGGTGATAGACCAGGAACTTAGCATTGACAAAGGTGCTGTAAGGATCATGTACGGTTTCAACAAGAGTTACTATACGAAGTTCCTCAATGCATTTTGTGAACAGAATGAGATTGATATCAAAGTACCTTACGGTGAATTGCCTGAGCATCAGCAAAAGGCGATACTCTACGGTATAGGCAGCACAGTTGACTTTACATGGAAACGCCATAAACTCAAACGTGAGTGGCCCGGAGTGGTGAAGTTTGCACATGATATGTTCAAAGACGAGAAAGACCTCTCCGAGTATATGACGGAGAAGGTGTGTGACAAGTGTGAAGGGCATAGGCTAAGACCGCGTTCTTTAGCGGTAAAGATAGAGGGTAAGAATATTGCAGATATCATTGATATGCCTATCGAGAAGAGTTATGCGTACTTTGCAGATGAAGAGAGTTTTTCTCATTTGACCCATCAGCAGAAGATGATCGCTGAGTCTATTTTAAAAGAATTGTATGAGCGGCTCTTTTTCCTCTATGATGTGGGGCTTGGCTATATTACGCTCAACCGTGATGCACGTACCATCTCAGGTGGGGAAGCACAGCGTATCCGTATTGCTTCACAGATAGGGAGTGGACTTACAGGGGTGATGTATGTACTCGATGAACCGAGTATCGGACTGCATGAGAGAGATACCATGAAGCTGATCCGTACACTCAATTCACTCAAAGAGAAAGGTAACTCGGTCATCGTAGTAGAACATGACAGGGAGACTATCAATGCTGCAGACTACATTGTAGACATTGGTCCGGGGGCTGGTGCATTTGGCGGAGAGATCGTTTTTGCAGGAGATGCAAAGAAATTGGCAAAAGCGAAGACTTTGACAGCGGACTACATGTACGGTAAAAAAGATATCTCTTACTCCCATAATAACCTTCAAAAAGAGTGGATAGAGATCAAAAATGTGACCATCAACAATATTGAAAAACTCAACGCAAAGATACCGCTTAGAAACTTTGTCTGTATTACCGGAGTGAGCGGAAGCGGTAAGAGTTCACTGATCCTTCAGACACTCTTGCCGGTTGCAAGAGAGCTGCTTAACCGTGCCAAGAAGGTCAATAAAGTAGACGGTGTCGAGATCAAAGGGCTTGAAAAGCTCGACAAAGTGATCTATCTGGATCAAAGCCCCATAGGGCGAACACCACGTTCCAACCCGGCTACATACACCGGGATCATGGATGAGATACGTAAACTCTTTGCCCAGACCAAAGAGGCGGAACTTCGTGGCTACAAGATAGGCCGTTTCTCTTTTAACGTCAAAGGCGGACGATGTGAGAAGTGTCAGGGTGATGGACAGATCAAGATAGAGATGCACTTTTTACCTGATGTACTGGTAAAATGTGATGCCTGTGACGGTACACGCTACAATGCACAGACACGAGAAGTACTCTACAAAGGCAAGTCTATTGCAGATGTACTTGCAATGAGTGTAGGGGAGGCGTTGGAGTTCTTTAAAGCTATTCCGTCTATTGCTGCAAAGCTCAAGACGTTGACAGATGTGGGACTTGACTATATTACACTGGGACAGAATGCAACAACACTTTCAGGTGGAGAAGCACAGCGTATTAAACTGAGTAAAGAGCTCAGCCGTAAAGATACGGGTAAAACACTCTATATCTTGGATGAACCGACCACAGGGCTTCACTTTGCAGATGTTGACAGGCTTACGGGTGTACTGCATCATCTTGTTGAACTTGGTAATTCCGTTGTGGTCATTGAACACAATCTGGATATGGTGAAGAATGCGGATTATATCATTGACATGGGACCTGAAGGCGGGAATAAGGGTGGACTTATCATCGCAACAGGTTCTCCCGAGAAATTAGCTGCTGAATATGAAAAGACAGGCTCTTATACAGGAGAGTATTTAGCGAAAGAACTATAGTTTTTTTGTTTGGCTGTTTAGTTTTCCTATGTTATATGAAATTGCACTTTTTATGATCATTAAAAGTCCAAGTACGGCAAGTATTTCATAGCCTATACACCATGTTAATATATAACTGTTTGCACTATTAAGAGATAAGTAGATTTTGTAATCCCATTTTGAAATATAGGTAAAAAGAAAAATAAGACCTGCAATGTACGGTAACAACAGAATATATACAAACAGCATAATCTTTTCATAACCTTCCGGAAGAAAAGAAAGAGATTCAACATCTATTTTTTGATGGATAAAACTTTGGCTATTTTTTCTATTTGGTTTTTTTTGTAATTCTAAATGAGGTTTTATGGCTATGTTGCCGTGTATATCGATCAAGAGATCATTTTGTTGTTGATAAGATAGCTTATGCTTAGCTTGTATATCTTGATCAGGCTTTGTAGAATTAAGTAGATTAAAAAGAGCCATCTTTTTATTCCTTTGGGATATTTTATATCGTACAGAGGAATTGTATTAAAAAAATGTCAAAAAAAAGTCAAATAAAAAAGTCTTATATTAAGGTCTGCGAAACTCTTTTTTTCTGCCTTTACGGCTATTTTCTATACTGAATGAGATGGCACTTTTAATAATGAACAGTAACGTAACTCCGGCAAGTACTTCATAGCCTATAGCCCATGTCAGAATAAATGAGGATTCTTCATTGAGTGAGAGAAACAGTTCCTGTTTTCCTTCTGCAACATAGAAAAAGAGGAAAAGAAGACCGGCAATGTAGGGGAGTGTAACGAAATAGATCAGTAAAAAGACTTTTTCAAAACCTTCCGGGAAAAAAAGAGGGGTATCGTCAAAGGTTATCTCTTTTTGAGTAAATTTTTTTTCTGATTTACTATATTTTTTTTCTATGGTATAGTTAATGTTCTCCGTACCTATATTATGAGTGCTCATTATAAAGTTTTTCCTCATCTGTATAACTCAAACATATATTAAAACTAATATCTACTTGAAGTATTGGTTTGAGTAACCCGGCGGTCTTACAAGAGATCCGTAGCTTTCCGTCCTTACTTTGCAGTAAGTTTGGCTTTTATCGTAAAAGCTTATACTAGCATATTAAGATTTAAAGTTTTCTATATTTTCTTGATCTATGTCAATTAGGAGTGACTTCTAACAAAGAATAGGTTAAAATAAACAAAAAATCAGGTCTACCATTGAAAACAATCACAATCATAGATACATTCGGCTTTTTCTTTCGCTCCTATTTTGCACTGCCTCCTTTACGTAACTCAGAAGGCTTTCCTACCGGCTTACTGACAGGCTTTATTAACCTGGTAGACTCTTTGCACCGTGACCACAGTACGGATTACCTGGTATTTGCCCTTGACAGTAAAGGCAAAACCTTTAGAAATGAGCTCTATCCCGAATATAAAGCCAACAGAGAATCACCGCCGGAGGATCTGATCAAACAGCTCCCTGTTGCCATAGAGTGGATAGAACAGATGGGATTTGCCAACCTCTCCCGTGAAGGGTTTGAAGCAGATGATGTGATCACGACAGTGACCAAATTTGCCAAAGAGCAGGGAATGAAAGTACGTATTGTCTCACACGATAAAGATCTCTATCAGCTGATTGATGACGGGATTGTTGTCATGTATGATTCTGTGAAAAGAAAAGAGGTAGATGAACAGGCGTGTATGGAGAAATTTGGAGTAAATCCCAAAGATTTTGTGGATTTTCAAGCCATTGTAGGAGACAGTTCAGACAATGTTCCGGGAGTGAAAGGGATCGGTGTCAAAGGGGCGGCAAAGCTTATCAATGAATTTCATACCTTGGAGAATATCTATGCGAACATAGAGAAATGCGGTACACCGCGTATTCAAAAGCTTTTGCTGGAGAGTAAAGAGAAAGCCTTCTTATCACGTGAACTTGTGACTATGAGAACGGATGTCTTTAAAGACCTTGATCTTGAAAGTTTTGTTTTTGAAAATAAAAACTATTTGAGTTGTCTCATAGATGAATTTGAACAGTATGAAATGAAACAGGCGATCAAAAAAGCGAAAGTAGGACAGCCTGCTGATTGCGAAAGAGAGGTGGTTCTACCTAAAAAGCCAACACTTGGTTTTAAAGCAGTTACACTGGACAGCAAAGAGAAACTTGAAGCCGTCATAGAGAGTATAGAGAATGATACGATCGTAGCATTTGATACTGAGACCACAGGATTGGATACCAAAAGAGATAAGATGGTAGGATTTAGTTTCTGTCTCTCCCCGGAAAAAGCCTACTATGTACCGGTAGGGCATAGTTATTTGGGTGTAGAGGATCAAATACCTCTGGAAGATGCGCTTGAAGCACTCAAAAAACTTCTAAAACACAAGATTGTAGGACAAAATTTAAAATTTGACCTCTCTTTACTCTATAATCAATACGGTTTTAATGAGATCCTGCCTTATGCCGATACGATGATCATGGCATGGCTGAGTGATCCCGGATCTAAAGTCGGACTGGATGCATTGGCGAAGAAGTTTTTCAAGTATGAGATGAAGCCGTTTAAAGAGATGGTGAAAAAAGGAGAGAACTTCTCCCATGTTGCCATAGCGGATGCCACATTCTATGCAGCAGAAGATGCCTGGATGACCTATATGCTTTACGGAGCTATCAAAAAGAAGATGGAGCTTGGCTCCTTGAGTCATCTTTTAACCGAAGCCAAAAATGTAGAATATTCGTTCATTAATGTACTTATTCGTATGGAACGTTTGGGTATTAAGATAGATCAATCCAAACTGCAAGTACTTCAGAAGACATTGAGTGAAGACCTGAATCTGCTTACACAAGAGATCTATACATTGGCAGGAAGTGAGTTCAATATCCGTTCTACCCAACAATTGGGTGTCATCCTCTTTCAACAGATAGGGCTCAAAGGCGGTAAAAAGACCAAAACAGGCTACAGTACCAATGAAGCGGTACTTCAATCGCTTAAAGGTGAACATGAGATCATTCCTAAGATACTTGAATACAGAGAGTACCAGAAGATCCTCTCCACCTATGTGGAACCGCTCTTGAAACTGGCAAAGCAGGATGAAAAGAGTCGTATCTATACCTCGTTCATCCAGACAGGAACAGCAACGGGAAGGCTTAGTTCAAAAGATCCGAATCTGCAGAACATTCCGGTACGTTCCGCTTTGGGGCGTTCTGTCAGAGAAGCTTTTGTGGCAAAAGAGGGCTATAAACTGGTCAGTATCGACTACTCTCAGATAGAACTTCGCCTGCTTGCACACTTCTCCCAGGATGCAGCACTGCTGGAAGCTTTCAACAAGAAGGTGGATATCCATATGGCAACTGCACGGAAGCTTTTTGGTGAAGAAGAAGCTAAAGAGAAACGAAATTTTGCCAAATCTGTGAACTTCGGGCTGCTTTACGGTATGGGACCTAAAAAACTCTCTGATGAATTGGGTATCAGCTCAAGTGAAGCCAAAGAGATCATCGCTAACTATTTTGCCTCTTTCCCGACGGTAAAAAGTTTCCTGGAAGGTATTCAGGAGAGAGTGAAGATAGACGGCTATGTAGAGACCATACTGCACAGAAGAAGACTTTTTGACTATGAGAATGCCAACGGTATGCAAAAAGCTGCTTTCATGCGGGAGTCGGTCAATACAGTGTTTCAAGGTTCAGCTGCAGACCTCATAAAACTCTCCATGAATCAGATTGACAGTATGATCCAAGACGAAGCGTTGGATGCCCATATGTTACTGCAGATTCATGATGAACTTATCTTTGAGATTAAAGAGGAAAAAGTAGAAGAGATCAGCAGACGTTTTGTGCATGTGATGGAAAATGTACTCGTACTTGATGTACCTTTGGAGTGTTCGGTCAGTGTCGGAGAGAGTTGGGGTGAATTAAAATAACAAAATTAGCATTCCATTAACAAACATTGGTTACAATCGCTTTTATCATATGACAAAGGGGTTTTAAACCATGTTAAAACGACTACTATCCATGAAAATGGCAGTCTTGCTTATGTTCATTTTTGGTGTTGCCATAGGGGCAGCAACATTTATAGAGAATGATTATGGTACACAGACAGCCAGAGCACTCATCTACAAAGCAAAATGGTTTGAATTCTTTTTAGCATACTTTATTGTTATTTTGACGTATCAAATTTTTAGGTACAAATCTTACAAAACGAAATTCCCTGTATTCTTGTTTCACTTTTCATTTATTATCATTGCTCTTGGAGCATTGATCACCCGTTATGTCGGATATGAAGGGATCATGCATATTCGTGAGGGACAGGCGACTAATCTTATGGTCTCGGATGTAAAAGCATTGCAAGTGTTTGCAAAGGAAGGTGATCGAAATGCTTCTTTGGAAAAACCGCTCTATTTTTCAACCATGACATCCAACAGGCTTTCTGAACATCTTAAGGTCGGTGATAAAACAGTAGATCTTTCTTTAGTCAAATATCTGCCTACGGCAAAGCAGGAGGTAGCATATGATCCTAAGGGAAAAACAATATTGGAGTTAAAGGTTTCAGCCGGTGGACAAGGAAAAATACACTTTTTGAAATCGGAAGATATCATGGATTTTGGTACCTTTTACCTTGCTTACAACAGAAAAACGATCCCTACAGATAAGCCAACCTTTGAGATCAGTGGTCAACCGGATCATTTAAGGCTACATTTCCCGTTTAAATTAAGTACACTCAAAATGGATACGAAACAGAGTTCCGAACTTGCAGCCGGTGATAATAACCTAAGTAGAAGAACACTCTACCGTTTTGGAAATAATGCCGTCGTACTTAAAGCGCTACATGAAAAGTCACGTTTAAAAATAGTCTCAAATGATCTTAAGACACAAGCGGGGCAACCTGAATTTATCCAACTTAAAGTAAGTGTAGGTGAGAAAAGTAAGATCATTACCTTTAAACCGAGAAAAGGGCAGACAGGTGATCTGAAAAAAATCAATTTGGATGGTGTAGAAATATCACTTCGTATCGGGGCAAAAGTAATCTCACTTCCGTTTTCCATAAAACTTAAAGATTTTCAATTAGAGCGTTATCCGGGATCTATGACACCGGCTTCGTATGCCAGTGAAGTGGTACTTATGGACAAGGAACAAAATATTACCATGCCCTACAGGATCTATATGAACCATATTTTAGATCACAGAAATTACAGGCTCTTCCAATCTTCTTATGATCCTGATGAAAAAGGTACAGTACTTTCGGTCAATCATGATCCGGGAACTCTGCCTACCTATCTCGGGTATCTATTACTTGGTATCGGAATGCTTTGGAGTCTGTTCATTCCTAATGGAAGATTTCAAAAACTTCTTAAGGGTGCAAGAAAGCTACAGGATGGTGTTGCTGTTGCTGCAATAGTGACACTTTTTGCTTTGATGCCTCAGAGTATGCATGCTGCTGCATCTCAGGTAGATCAAAAAGTACTCAAAAAGATGAAAGCATATAATCCTGAACATTGCAGGAAATTCGGTATGCTTGCCGTGCAGGATAATATGGGTCGTATGAAGCCTATGGATACAGTGGCCCATGATGTCATCTCGAAGATCACTGTAAAGTCTTCTCCTTTCGGTCTTGAGCCTATACAGATATTTTTAGGAATGATCCTGGAGCCTGAACTCTATCAGAATGTTCCTATGATCAAAATAGGGCATAAGAAGATCGCACTTGAACTTGGATTACCTAAAGATACACAGTATGCAAAATTTACAGATTTTTTCAGTGAAAAAGATAATGGGTATAAGCTTTTTAAACAGATCACAGAAGCAAGCAGAAAAAAACCGCTTGAAAAAACACAGTATGATAAAGAGCTGATCAAGGTAGATGAGAGGGTGAATGTTGCCTATATGGCATATCAGGGTACACTGATGCGTATCTATCCTAAACCGCATGATGCCAATAACAAGTGGTTTGCTCCGATGGATGCGATGAAACAGTTTGATGCCAAAGATGCACAGAATGTTAAAATGAGTATCTCGGCATACTTTATGATGGTGGCACAAGGTATAAAGACAGGGAAATGGAAGTATGCCGATGTGGCACTCAAAGGGATTCAACAATTCCAAGAAAAATATGGTGCAGCAGTTCTTCCAAGTAAAAAACATATTGAGATGGAGATACGCTATAACAAACTGGGACTTTTCAGTAAACTTTTTCCTCTTTACCTGACCTTGGGAATGATCTTACTGGTCTTTGCATTTGTCCATGTGATGAAGCCGAGTTTTTCTATGAAGTGGATCATGCGTATTGCATGGAGTGTGTTGATCTTTGGTTTTATTTTACATATCATAGGTATGGGGATTCGCTGGTATATCGCCGGGCATGCTCCCTGGTCCAATGCCTACGAGTCCATTGTATTTATCGCAGCAGCTACTGTATTTGCAGGGATCATCCTGGCACGAAAATCGCCGTTTGCACTGGCAGGAACAGCACTGCTGGCGGGATTTACGATGTTGGTTGCACATATGAACTTTATCAACCCGGAGATAACCAATCTGGTACCGGTGCTCAAGTCCTACTGGCTTATGATCCATGTGGCAACCATTATCTCCGGTGACGGTTTCCTTGGACTTGGATCTATCCTGTCCTTAATGGTATTGATCCTTTTCATCTTGCGCGGTAAACAGGGAAATGCAAATATTGACCGCTCTATCAAAGAGTTAAGTAATCTTTCTGAAATGGGATTGATCATTGGTCTGATGCTTCTTACCGTAGGAAACTTCCTTGGTGGTGTCTGGGCAAATGAGTCTTGGGGACGTTATTGGGGTTGGGACTCTAAAGAAACGTGGGCAGCTGTGACCATTCTCATTTATGCAACGGTACTGCACCTTCGATTTATCCCTGCAATGAAGTCAACGTTCATTTATAATGTTGCAGCAACTTGGGCCTATTCGAGTGTACTTATGACCTATTTCGGTGTCAATTACTATCTCTCGGGACTACACTCTTATGCTGCAGGTGATCCAGTACCTATTCCTGTATGGATATATTATGCGGTTGCGGGGTTGTTTGTTTTAACACTGTTAGCTGCGAGAAACAGAAAACTCTCCTAAACCGATAAAGTATCTTTCTGCAAAAATGAGAAAGATACTCTGATATATTTTAAGCATTAACTCTATTTTCTTATATTATAATTTTTAATCTCAACATATTAAAGGAAAAAGAATGTTAGAAGAGTTTAAAAAGTTTCTCATCTCGGGAAATATGGTAGATATGGCGGTTGGTTTCATCTTCGGTGGAGCTTTTGCAACAGTTATCAAATCATTGGTAGCCAATGTGATCATGCCTCCGGTAGGTATGTTAATGGGGAAAGTGGATTTCTCTAAATTATTTATTCCTCTGGATGGAAAAGAGTATGCAACGATGGAAGCACTTGATAAAGTTGGAGCACCGGCTATCAAGTATGGTACTGTGATCAATGATATCATTTCATTTGTTATTCTTGGTTTTGTAGTATTTATGTTTATCAAAGCATATAACAAAATGAAAGAGCCTGAAGCTGAAGCAGCACCGACAACTAAAGTATGTGGTGAATGCGCGATGGAGATCCCTATCGATGCTAAAAAATGCGGATATTGCGGTAATACTAACGTATAAACCATAATCCTCTTAAAGACAAGGTTTCCTGCCTTGTCCTGTGACCTTATTTAATAATCTTCTTTATAACTTCAGAACAAATAGTCAATCCGAAAGCGCCGGTAACTCCTACAAAAGAACCTTTGTCTTTACATCTGTCTTCTTCAGGTGAAAATACTACTGTAAAATTTCTGTCAAATTTAGCTTTTTTAAGCTCATTGCGTATTTTACGTGCGAGTGCATCACCATGTGTTTTCCAGATGGAAGTGACTTCTATCTTATTTGTCTCGAAACGTTTGGCAGAACCTACGGACATAATGAGTTTTTTATAACATTTCTTTGCGAGCTCTATCTTGACCTTTGTTGTGTCTGCTGCATCAATAATGATATCGTAGGGTTCAAAATCAAAGCTCTCTACCCATGCCATATTCATCTGTTGGTGAATGGTATGTATACCGGGGTAGAGTTCAGCCAGGGTTTCTATTTTACATGCTCCTACGGCATCAGAGCCTATCTGCCTGTTGCGGTTTGTCTCATCAAAAGTATCATAGTCAAGTATTGTGATATCATGTACACCGGAACGATAAAGGCAGTCCAGGGCATAAGAGCCTACACCGCCGACTCCGAGTATAAGTATCTTTGCTTTTTGTATCTTCTCAAAGTTCTCTTCTCCAAAGAGTATTCTGCAGCGTTCAAATCTCATCTATACTACAGCCATGCATCAAGATCTTTGATGTCATCATAAGATGTCATATCCAATTGTACAGGTGTTAGTGAAACAAATCCGTCATTCACTGCCTCAAAGTCGGTAATATGACCTTTGGTCTCCATCCAGCCGAGTTCAGGCAGTCCTATCCAGAAGTACTCTTTACCCCTTGGATTGTGGTGTACTTCTGCATTGTGGGCGTAAAGACGGTTGCCTGCACGGGTGACTTTAAATCCTTTACATGCATGTGTAGGAATAGGGGGGATATTGATATTGAGGAATTTGCGAGGGGGGAGCGGGAATTCTTTTTTAAATATTTTCTCTACCAAAGTTACAATGCTTTCCTGTGCCAATCCGTAACCGTACTCATCTATACTTTTACCATGTTCAGCATAGACTTGGGAGATGGCAATAGCTGGGATACCTTGCAGTACTGCTTCCATTGCTGCAGAGGCAGTTCCTGAGTAGGTGATGTCCTCTCCCATGTTTGAGCCGATATTGATACCGGAGATGACAATGTCCGGTTTATTCTTTTTAAAGAGTTTATTCAGAGCTAAAAAGATGCAGTCGGAAGGTGTACCGTCGTCGAGTTTGTAAAAATCCTTTTCAAGTTCTATAAAGTTGAGTGGTCTGGTTAAAGTTAAAGAGTGCCCACAGGCAGACTTTTCTGTACTCGGAGCTACAACAACAACATGTCCTAAAGGTTGTAGTGCTTCGATCAGTGCTTTTAAACCTTCTGATTCGTAACTGTCATCATTTGTAATAAGTATTTTTTTACGATCGGGCATGTCATACCTCCTACTATTGAGATTCTTTAAAATAGTTTTGATTGGTGATATTATAACCTTTTTCCAAAGAAACATTAATGTTTTCTAAAGAAAGATAAATCTTTTGCTATAATACTTTAAATTAAAACAGATCAATTATTATTTAAAGGAATAATCGTGCAAAAAGAGCCGATGCTAAGAGTTACCTATGTGAAATTAAGTGAAGAGTTGGAGCAGCTTAAAAGTGAAGAACGCGGGAAGATCGCCAAGATCATTGATGAAGCAAGAGAACTGGGTGATCTTAAAGAAAATGCAGAGTATCATGCTGCCAAAGATAAGCAAGGGCTTATGGAAGCACGTATTGCTGAACTTACCGATATAGTCGGACGTGCCCAGGTAGTTGATCCGTCAACGTTGGCACATGAAAGAGTGAGTTTCGGTTCAACTGTACTGTTGACAGATCAAAATACAGATGAGGAGATAAGCTACACGATCGTAGGAGGACAAGAGTCCAATCCTACCAAAGGGCTTATTTCTATCCAGTCTCCTATGGCAAGAGCACTCATAGGTAAAGAAGAAGGTGAGGAAGTAGAACTTCAGCTTCCGACAGGGAAAAAGACATATGATATTGAAGAGATATCTTATGAAGAGATCGTAATAGATTAAAAGGTAGAAAAATGGTAAAAGTAGGTGTGGTAGGAGCCAGTGGATACACAGGGCTTGAACTGGTGAAAATGTTAGTATCGCATAGTGGATTTGAACTCACATATCTTGCAACATCACAGGGGGATACCACAGTAGAAGTACTTCACCCTTCATTGGTAGATGTACTAAGCCTGCCTGTAGAAAAAGCAGATGTAGCTTCTGTCGCAGAGCGTTGTGAACTGGTCTTTCTTGCACTTCCTCATAAAACCTCTATGGGATTTGCCAAAGAGCTCATAGACAAAGGGGTAAAAGTAGTTGATCTTTCTGCAGATTACCGTTTGGAGCTTGATACCTATGAAGCACACTACTGTGAGCATGAAGACAAAGCACATTTGGATGACTCTGTCTATGCACTCATAGAGTATTACAGAGAGGAGTTAAAAGGTGCAAAACTTGCAGCAGGACCGGGGTGTTACCCGACTGCAACACTACTTGGTATTTTGCCGTTCATTCCGTATATCGATACAAATGCACCGCTTTTTGTGGATGCAAAATCAGGACTGAGCGGGGCAGGAAAGAAACTCACAGAGATGACAAGTTTTGTCAATATGAATGAGAATATCTTTGCTTACAATCCCTTGAAGCATCGCCATGCACCTGAAATTGCAGAAAAGATAGAAAAACTGCACGGAGTCAAGATGAATGTCAACTTCGTACCGCATCTTATCCCTGCAACACGTGGTGAATTGGTCAGTGTCTATGCAACACTGAAAGTTGATATCGATCCGCTTGAAGTGTTGAAAAAACATTATGCGAATGATCCGTTCATCCGTATACGCCAAACACCTGTTGACATTAAAAGCACAGCAGGGACACATTTTTGTGATATATTTGCAGCAAAGAACGGTAATGCACTGTTTGTCAGTTCAGCCATTGACAATCTTTTAAGAGGTGCCAGTTCTCAGGCACTTGCTGCTGCAAATTTAATGTGTGGATATGATGAGGGAATGGGGTTACCGGTGATTCCTTATATGCCGTAAAGTATATTGAATTGAATCTGTTTTTTCAATTTTCTTTTTATTTGAATTGAGGTGTTGTTTCTCTCTTCATTTTTTTAGAAAAAACGAAGCAAAAAATCGTTGTGGCTCTCGAATCGCTTCGCTTTCAAGGTCGTTCGCCACAACAAGACACGCGTTGCGTGATTGATGGGAGGTAATACTTAATGTTAGAAATTAAAGAAAATGCTTTATTTGTAGCAGATTCTCACTACCCCCATCACGGTAATGCCTTTTTGGAACTTTTGAAAAAATTGGAAAGTGGGAAGGTGGTAACTTCCCAACTTTTTTTAATGGGTGATAACTTTGATCTACTCTTCGGATATAATGACTATATTCAAACTTTTTCTTCTGAAGCCATTGCACTCCTGCAAACACTTTCTCAAAAAATAGAAATGCACTATTTTGAAGGTAATCATGATTTCTGTCTCAAAAACATATTTACAAATATGAACGTATATAGCAGGGATATTCAGCCTATTATGTTTAAATTTGGTAATAAAAAAGTTGCCATTTCTCATGGTGACAAGTATGCAACAGGCTTTGGGTATGATCTCTATTCTAAGATCTTACGCAACAAAACCACATTAACACTGCTGAAACCCTTTGAAAAAGCGATCATTGATGACCGCATGCAAAAACTCTCTAAAAAAGATATCTGCCATAGTTTTAAAGGATTTGAAAAGAGAGTAGAAAAGATACTTGAACACTATGAAGATACTGATCTTGTCATAGAAGGGCATTTCCATCAGGCTAAGATCATAGGCAAATACATCTCTTTACCCTCTCAGGCATGTCAAGGGTCGGTTGGTGTCATAGAAGAGGGTAAAATGGTGTTTAAAGCGCTTTGATGATATATATTACACTTTTCTGGGTTGCTTTTGGAGCTGCAACCTTTCTGCCACTTGGCAGTGAAGCACTTTTTCTTTACGATCTTGAAACCGGGTACAGTTTTTTCTTCTTATGGCTTGTTGCTTCTGTCGGTAATACTTTAGGATCAATATTAAATTACTGGTTAGGTCTAAAAGGGGAGGCATACCTTGAGAAGAAAGGGCATGTGTCAGCTCTAAAAATGCAAAAAGCAAAAGGAATTTTTGACAGATTCGGAGGGGTGACACTGCTTTTGTCGTGGGTACCGGTGATCGGTGACCCTTTGACTTTCATAGCAGGAGTATTGCGTTACAATTTTATGTGCTTCAGTACTATCGTCTTCGTAGCCAAAGCAACACGTTATGCAATGATAGGTTTTTTATATTTTAGGTTATAATTATCTTTTTCAATAAGGAGAAGAGATGCATATTTCAGAGTATGATTTTGATGTGATAAAGGTTATTAAAGAGGGTTTTCGTCGTATAGAAGGAGTAAAACAGCCTTTTATCTTGGCATTTGCTCTCTATGTTGCTGCAGCTATTGTGACTCAGTTGATCTTGGGGATCTTCTTTCCTTCTCCCCCGCCTCCTGCAACACCGAATTTGCTTAATCAGCAGATCGTCAGTATCTTATCTTATCCGGTATTGATGCCAATTATGACAGGGATCATTATGATGGCAGTCAAATATGCAAGAGAGGAGCCTGTAGAAGTAAAGTCTATTTTTGATTATTATCATATTGTAGGACATCTCGCACTTGCAAGTATATTGATCTATATCATGACACTGATCGGGTTTTTACTTTTGATCATTCCCGGTATCTATCTGAGTGTAGCGTATGTATTTACCCTTCCGCTCATAGCCGATAAAGGTTTGGGTGTATGGGATGCGATGGAGCTTTCTCGTAAAACGGTTACAAAGCAGTGGTTTAAGATAGCTGGGGTAATGGGTATTTTGAGTATTCTCTCTTTTGTAGGTTTCCTTGCACTCGGTATAGGCCTCATCTGGGCGATCCCTCTCTTTTTTGTAACGCTTTATGGTCTACTTTACCCTATGATATTTGACGAAGTGGAAGAGGTATAGATTTACGCCTAATCCACTTCCATTCTGATTAATGAAACGGATGGCAGTCTCCAACAGCATCACACCCGCCAATATCACAATTATCATAAGAGCTGTTGGATGATTTTTTTCTAAAAAGTCTAGTAGGGAAACAGTCAGAACCACATAATTCACATGTGGCATCACCTGCACACTCTTGAAATATACTCTCTTCCTTTTTTTTCTTCTTATGTTCTTTTTTCATTTCTTTAGCTGCAAATGCACATTTTTCAAACTGCTCTTTAATGAGAGGAAAAGCAGAGAAGAGTCCATGCTTTGCTATGGTCACTTTGGCATACTGAGAACAGGAGTCCTCTCCTGTATAGGCTCTGTGTGCACAGCAGTACCCTTTGTGTGGTGAGAGATAGCGTTGGTAGAGGTTTATTGCAGTGATGGAGAGTTTGGTTAGCATGTACTTATAATTCTTTTTCTCTTCTTTCTTCTAGGCTTTTTTTTGCATCTTTTAAATCCTGTTTATCTCTGTATTTGAAATAAAGATATACTAAAACAATGATAATAGGTGATATTATTAAAATAAAAGCAGCAGAAAAATAATCCATTTCAAAAAGCCAGTAAGTTCTATATCTCTCAAAAGCTTTTCCACTCTCAATTTTGTTATAGATATTATAAATAAATGCAATTACAGCTAAAGATACTAAAATTTTTTCAACTATAATAAATAATTTTTTCATTATTTTTACCCTATCAACTCCGAACAAAGATCAAACCGATTATGCGTCATCAGATGCACTTTTCCATGCTCTTTCATCACATCATCAAAGATCGCTTTGGAAAGGGCAAAGCCTACTTCTCGCTCTTTGGCTTCTCCATCCATAGCAGCAAGGTTCATCTCATCGATGATTGGTTTTGGTACGGAGATACCCGGTACTTTGTCATCTATGAAATTAGCAGTTCTGGCACGGACAATAGGGAACTGTCCCAGTACAAGTTGCGCCTCTTTTGCTGTCTCTCTTACGCTCATCTCTTTTGCCTCTTCAAAAAGTGCCAGGATCTCTTTGGCATTTTCCATGTCATACACAGGCTGGGTAATGATGGCACGTGCACCGTAGTCCAGCTTTTTGATCATGCGTTTTTGAAGCTGCTTCATATCTTTGGCATACGAGTTACTTACAGCAAACGGGTAGATGGGCTTTGGAGCAGGGGTGAGCGGCTTGTTACTGTAGTCCACACCGTTGTTAAGGTGGTAGATGATGCTTAGAAGCAGGGTAGAGTCACGCTCCAGTACCCCTTTGACCTCCGGCTGGTCTGAGTACTTGGCAGGGTCACCCGTAAGTGCCAGGATGCAGCGCAGGTCAAAGTCATTGGCACCTAGAAGGGTGGACTGCAAAGAGAGTTTGTTTTTGTCTCTCATACTCATTGTGGCAATGACCGGTTTACCAAACTCCTGTTGTACTTTTATGGCAGAGAGTACACCGCTCATTTTGAGTTTGGCTAAGGGATTGTCTGTACACGAGAAGCCGGAGACCTTCTCATGAAGTTTATATTTTTTAATATCTTCTAGGATATGGGTAATAGAAGCCCCATGAGGCGGGTTGATCTCAACCGTAATGAACTTTTTGGTCTTGTTACATAAAAAATCGCAGAATTCTTCAAACATAAATATACTCTTTATAGGTTTATTAGATATAATTTTACCCAAATAAAACATAGAGGTATATGATGGCTAAACTGGCAGTATTTGATTTTGACTCTACACTTATGGATGGTGAGACCATCGACTTTCTGGCAGCACCGCTTGGGTTGGAAGAACAGGTAGCTTCCATCACTGAACGCGCTATGGCAGGGGAGTTGGATTTTTTTAAATCTCTTCTCTCCAGAGTGGCACTTCTTGAAGGGCTTGAAAAGGCTAAAGTAGATGCTATCTGTGCCGATCTGCCTATGATGCCCGGAGCAGCTGAAACAGTAGCAGGACTAAAAGAGCGTGGTTATACAGTGGTATGTTTCTCCGGCGGGTTCAGAAATGCGACCAAACCGGCATGCCAAAAGCTGGGGGTGGATGCAGACTTCTCAAACTTCTTGCATGATGAGAACGGCATACTCACCGGACGTGTAGGCGGAGAGATGATGTACTCGGATGCAAAAGGGGACATGATCATACGTATGCAGAAGCTTTTAGGTGTAGGCAGGGAAGACACCCTTGTTGTAGGTGACGGCGCCAATGATCTAAGTATGTTCGCCTATGCTGACACCCGTGTAGCATTTTGTGCGAAACCTCTGCTTAAAGAGGCAGCAACACATTGTGTGGATGTGAAGGATCTAAGAGAGATTTTAAAGATCGTTTGATGCATCAACACTTTTGCAGCATTAAAAGCATTGTCCGGCAGCTCTTGCAACATAAAAAAGAGTTGATATTCGGTAATTTTATTGCTATTCTTGCAACACTGCTGGTGGTTACCGTCCCCCTTTTTATCCCTATTATGGTGGATGAACTTCTCTTGGGGAAAGATCATCATTTCATTTCATTCATTTCCAAATATATCTACCAGACTGATACCAAAGGGTATGTGCTGGGTATCTTAGCGGTTATTTTGCTCTTACGTGTGCTAAGCACGTTACTGTCAATAGTTCAGACAAAAGTATTTGTTTCCATATCAAAAAATATCACTTTTAAAATGAGAGAGTCTTTGCTCCGTCATCTTAAAAAAGTTTCACTCAAAGAGTATGAAATGATGCGGGTTGGGGCAGTGACTTCCAAACTTGTCACGGATGTGGAGACCATAGACGGTTTTGTAAGTTCTACCATCTCCAAGTTGATCGTAGCGGTTCTCATACTCATTTTCTCTGCAGTGGTACTGCTTTGGATACACTGGCAGTTGGCACTTTTCATTCTCATAACCAATCCGATCGTAGTACTCTTTACGGTGAGACTCTCCCGTAATATCGGTAAACTCAAAAAAGAGGAGAACAAAGCAGTGGAGATGTTTCAGTCCTCACTGACCGAAACCCTTGAACTTTTCCATCAGATACGTGCTGCCAACAAAGAGGAATACTTTTTTAAGCAGAGTGAGCATAAAGCAAAAGAGCTCAAAGAGCATTCTGTAAATTACGGATATAAAAGTGATGCAGCCATTAAGTTCTCCTATCTGGTATTTTTGGCCGGGTATGAAGTCTTCAGGGCAGTGAGTATCTTGGCTGTGGCTTACAGTGATCTTTCTGTCGGGCTGATGCTTGCCATCTTCTCCTACCTCTGGGTGATGGTCTCTCCTACACAGGATATCATTAACTTTCAGTATGTGCTTGCAATAGCAAAGGCAGCATGTAAGCGTATCAATACTGTTTTTGAAATGGAACAGGAGCCTCAAATAGAGCAGAGCAGGGATCCGTTTGAAGGAAGTGAAGCCATAGAAATAAAAGTAGAAAATCTCTCCTTTGAATATCTCAAGGATAAACCTATATTAGAAAATATTAATATGATAATAGAGAAGTCCTGCAAGGTAGCTGTTGTCGGTGCAAGCGGGAGTGGAAAGACTACTTTGGCAAATATTCTGGTAGGTTTCTACCCTTTGGACGAGGGTGAGATATTTTATGCTGATGTCTCTAACAGAAATATAAAACTTTCAACGATCCGTGAAAATATTCATCTTATCTTGCAACATCCTAAACTCTTTAATGATACAATGCGTTTTAATCTGACACTCGGTGACAGTTACAGTGACGAACAGATCAAGGAGGCACTGCACATAGCACAGCTTGATGATGTCATAGAGCGTTTGGATAAAGGACTTGATACCCTTGTCGGAAAAGACGGGATCAAGCTTAGTGGAGGACAGAGACAAAGAGTTGCCATTGCACGCATGGTGTTAAGCAACCCTAAAGTGGTCATCTTTGATGAATCGACTTCAGCTTTGGATGTCCACACAGAAGCAAAACTTTTTGAAGCGTTGCATAGCTTTTTAGAGAACAAAACGGTGATTACCATTGCCCACAGGCTCAGTACGATCAAAAGTGCCGAGTTCATTTATGTGCTGGAAGACGGTAAAGTAGTTGACAGCGGCTCTCCCAAAGCGTTGCTGTCAAAAGATGAGAGCTATTTCAGCTCGATGATATAAGGAATCAATTTGGATATTTTTCAGGCGATAATCATAGGGATTATCGAAGGTTTTACAGAATTCTTGCCCATCTCTTCTACAGGACATATGATCGTTGCTTCTGAGTTTTTGGGACTCCCCCAGGATGCTGCCAATAAAGCCTATGAAGTGATTATCCAGTTTGCTGCGATATTGGCTGTGATGCTTATCTACAGAGAGAAGATCAGTTTTAAGAAGATAGACCTGTGGATGAAGCTCTTGGCAGCATTTATGCCATTGGCTATTGTAGGGTTTATTTTTAAAGATCAGATCAAAGCACTCTTTAGTGTGGAGATTGTTGCATGGATGTTCATTATCGGCGGTATTGTATTTTTGATCGTAGAACACTTTTATAAAGAACAACCCCACCACATTCATGACGTTGAAGAGACAAGCTATAAACAAGCAATGTGGATAGGGCTTGCCCAACTTTTTTCATTTATCCCCGGTACCAGCCGTTCAGGTGCAACCATCATTGGGGGGCTTTTAGCCGGACTGGACAGAAAAGCATCATCAGATTTCTCTTTTTTACTTGCGATCCCGGTGATGGGTGCAGTGAGCGGATATGATCTTTTGAAACATTATCATGAATTTGCCGGAGTGAACTGGAGTGCTTATCTTATAGGGTTTGTTGTTGCTTTTGTGGTTGCCTATGCAACGGTAAAACTTTTTCTTGCATTTATTCAAAGGTTCTCTTTTGTACCTTTTGGTATCTACAGGATTATTTTCGGGATCATCCTGTTGTCGGTGATATAACTTCGACAGGCTCTGCTACCGATGAATTTGGTGTTTGGGCTTGTCGAAGGCAGGTGTTGGATTTATAGAGTTTCTTGCGAGAGCTTCTATTAAGTTCAAAACAATTTTGGACAAATTTATGATGTAGGGGTAGAATCTATTTCTGCCCATGCCAAAGGCAAAATATGAAATTTAACGCATTTGATTTTCACCGTGATATAGTCAAAGGGGTGAAGATAGCAGGGTTCAGAGAACCAAGTCCTATTCAGGAGATGGCTATTCCTATCATTGCTAACGGTAGTGATATGGTGGGACAAGCCCACACAGGAACAGGTAAAACAGCAGCTTTTGGACTGCCGATGATGGATAAACTTGCACGTGGTGAAATAGAGAGAGCACTGGTCATCACACCCACCAGAGAACTTGCAACCCAGGTGGCGGATGAACTATATCATCTCGGTCGCTTTGCAGGGATCAGAACATTGACAGTTTACGGTGGAGTAGGGTATGGTCGTCAGATCGCACTGATTCACAAAGGAGTGCAGATCGTAGTGGCAACACCGGGACGTCTGAAAGATCTTTACAAAAAAGGGAAGATCGATGTCTTTAACCCTGAGATTGTAGTTTTGGATGAAGCGGATGAGATGCTCGATATGGGATTCCTGGAAGAGATCAAAGAGATCTTTGAATACATTCCACAGAACAGACAGACACTGCTTTTTTCTGCAACGATGCCTGAGCCTATTAAAGAACTTGCAAAACATATTCTTTATCAGCCGGAATTCATCTCTGTAGTAGGAGAAGAAGAGACGACAAATAACGTGATAGAACAGCGTTATTATGTGATCAATGAGAACCAGAGAGATGAGGCTATTGTCAAACTTCTTGAAACGGAAGATACGAATAAATGTATTATCTTCTGTCGTATGAAAAGAGAAGTGGACAGGCTTACAGAACATTTGCAGGCATTAGGTTTCAATGCATCAGGTCTGCATGGTGACCTGGAGCAGATGGACAGAGAGGTGGTCATTAAGGCGTACAGAAGGGGACAGACAAAGATCATGGTTGCTACCGATGTGGCTGCCCGTGGGCTTGATGTCAAAGATGTAACACATGTATTTAACTACCATATTCCGTTTGATCCCCAATCCTATGTACACCGTATCGGTCGTACAGGACGTGCAGGGAAAAGCGGTCAGGCTATTACGCTGGTGACTACAGAAGAGTTTAGAGAGCTTCAGCGTATCCAAAAAGAGGTCGGCGCCCAGATGCGTCTGGCGACGATTCAGGGTGGTGAAGGGATCGATAAAGCAGGGTTGGAATATTTGGCAGATCAAGTCAGGGATATGCCTATTCACAATGAAGCTCAAGCACTCATTGACTATATGGGTGATATAGACAGAGGACTGCTTTTAGAGAAGCTTGTCTCTTGTTTCATTGAGAAAGAACAGCATAATGTAGGTTCACAGATCGGCTTTGATCAACAGACGGTTGAAGAGATGATGCAAGGGTATGTGAGTGAGCAAAAAGCTACACGAAATAACAATCGTAGAAAAAAGAGAAGATAATTCTCTTTTTTTAACAAAGAACAAGCAAAACTGTTTTAAAATTTGGAAACTATAATTAAAGGTGTCCGCATGGAAATTGATATAGTAGGCGAAAGCTTAAAATTCATGATGCTTGGAATGCTGATCGTATTCGTATTCCTAGTTGTACTCGTCCAGGTAATGAAGCTTCAGGCAAAAATTATCACAAAATACTTCCCAGAGAAAGCACCCGTAGTGCCTACCTCTTCTAGCAGTGCTCAAGATGACGCACAGCATGTTGCCGCAATTGTTGCAGCAGTCTCAGAATTTCGTAAAAATAAATCGTAAACAAGGTATCGTAAATGGCTAAAAAATATATTGATGTAATGGATACGACCTTTAGAGACGGATTTCAATCTGTCTTTGGCGGTCGTGTACTTATGGATGACTTTTTCCCTGCAGTAGAAGCAGCGAAAAATGCAGGTATTACTCACTTTGAGTTCGGTGGCGGAGCAAGATTCCAGTCGCTTTACTTCTATCTTCAGGAAGATGCATTTAAAATGATGGACGGATTCAGAGAGATCGTCGGTCCTGATGCAAACCTTCAAGTACTTTCACGTGGTATTAACACAGTAATGCTTGATACAGGAAGCCGTGAGATGATCGATCTTTTTGCTAAAATGTTCAAAAAACACGGTACGACAACAGTACGTAACTTCGATGCCCTCAATGATGTGGATAACCTTGCATTTTCTGCAGAGATGATCAAGAAACACGGACTTAACCATGAAGTGGTCGTGACAATGATGGATCTTCCTCCGGGATGTAAAGGTGCGCATGATGTTGCTTTTTATGAAAAAACGCTTAGAAATATTTTAGACAGCGGTATTACATTTGACAGTGTGTGTTTTAAGGATGCATCAGGTACAGCGAACCCGCATAAAGTTTATGAGACGATTGCAATGGCAAGAAAACTTCTTGGAGAGAGCGTACATTTAAGACTTCATACACATGAGACAGCCGGTGTATCGGTTGCATCGTATCTTGCAGCACTCGAAGCAGGGGCAAACGGTATCGATATGGCAGCATCGCCGGTAAGCGGCGGTACTTCACAGCCGGATATTCTTACAATGCTTCATGCAACAAAAGGAACGAACTATAATCTTGGTGATCTCCAACTCAATAAAGTACTTAAATATGAGGAAAGACTCAAAGAGTGTCTTGCAGAATATATGATCCCGCCTGAAGCAACACAGGTTTCACCGCTTATTCCATTCTCACCTATGCCTGGCGGAGCATTGACCGCCAATACACAGATGATGAGAGATTCAGGTGATCTTGAGAAGTTTGATGAAGTGATTGCAGCGATGAAAGAGGTTGTTGAACGCGGCGGTTACGGTACATCAGTTACACCTGTGAGTCAATTCTACTGGCAACAGGCGTATGCGAATGTCATGTTCGGTCCCTGGAAGCAGATCGCTCCGGGCTATGGACGTATGGTACTGGGTTACTTTGGTAAAACACCGGTTGAAGCAGATAAGGAGATCATTGAGCTTGCAAGTCAAAAACTCAAACTTGATCCGACAAACGAAAATCCTTTGGACATAGCAGACAGAGATGAGACAAAATCAATTGCACATTGGACAAAAGTACTTGAAGATGAGGGACTTGAAGTAACAGATGAAAACATCTTTATTGCAGGTGCATGTGATCAAAAAGGTATTGCGTTCTTGAAGGGTGAAGGTCCTCTCATGGTAAGAAAAGGTAAAAATATTAATAGTGGAGAAGCAGAAATGGCAGGAAATTATACAGTAGTAGTAGATGGAAAGAAATACAGTGTTCAGGTAGCAGAGGGTGATGCAGATATCCAAATCTCAGAAGCAGCACCAACAACAGCACCGGCTGCAGCAGCGCCTGCAGCAGCAAATGGAGTAGGTGCTGTTGAGATCCATTCCCAAACACCGGGTAATGTTTGGAAAATATTAAAAAATCCGGGAGATACAGTAGCAGAGGGTGATATCATCATGATCCTGGAAGCAATGAAAATGGAGATCGATATTGCAGCACCACAAGCAGGTAAGATCGCTTCTATCAATGTAAATGTGAACGATACTGTTGCTGATGCACAACTTCTAGCTACAATGGAGTAATTATGAAGATAAAACATCTGTTACTTTCAGTTCTTTTTGCATTTGCCTTTTTGACAAATGCAGCGACAGCAAGTGAACATGAAGCTGCGGCAAAAAAATTCATGACACAGGAGGAGTTGATTGCTCAGGAAGCAGCAACTTATCATCCTAAAAGTGTGACTGAATTGATCACAAGCTTTTTTCATACTACAGGATTGGATGCGATCATCAATCCTAAAGATGGCGTAAAAAATGGTCAAGGCGTAGAGATGTCGAAGTTTGCACAGAGTTGGGGACGTGTGATCATGTTCCTGATCATTTTTGTGCTTTTCTATCTTGCGATTGCAAAAGGGTTTGAACCGCTTCTGCTTCTGCCTATTGCTTTTGGCGGACTTCTGGCCAATATTCCTATTGCCAACATGACAGGACCACACGGGATGCTCGGTATTATCTACAATATGGGTATCGCAAATGAATTCTTCCCGCTACTTATCTTTATGGGTGTTGGGGCAATGACCGATTTTGGTCCGCTTCTTGCCAATCCTAAGACAGCACTGCTTGGCGGAGCCGCACAGTTTGGTATCTTTGGTTCACTTGTAGGTGCAGCAATGCTCTCTCAATATACAGGTTTTGTTGACTTTACACTGAAACAGTGTTCAGCTATTTCTATTATCGGAGGTGCTGATGGTCCGACTTCAATTTTTATCGCTTCAGCATTGGCTCCTGAAATGTTAGGAGCTATTGCGGTTGCAGCATATTCCTATATGGCACTTGTACCTGTTATTCAGCCTCCTATAATGAAGGCATTGACTACAGAGGATGAGCGTAAAATAGTTATGAAAACAGGTAGAAAAGTAAGTAAAATGGAAAAACTTATTTTTCCTCTTGTTGTAGTTATGATGATCGCATTGATCTTACCTGATGCTGCACCGCTTATGGGGTCATTTGCATTTGGTAACTTTGCAAAAGAGTCAGGTGTTGTAGACAGATTGAGTAATGAAATGCAGAATTCATTGATCAATGTTGTAACGATCTTTCTTGGTTTTGGTGTTGGTATGACACTACAGGCAGATAAATTTCTTGTGGCAGAAACATTGGGGATCATGATTATCGGACTTCTTGCATTTTCTGCAGGTACTGCAGCAGGAGTGCTTATGGCTAAAGTAATGAATAAGTTCTCAAAAGAGCCTATCAATCCGTTGATCGGTGCGGCAGGAGTTTCAGCTGTACCGATGGCAGCAAGGGTAGCAAGTAAAGTCGGTTCAGATGCAAAGCCGGGTAATATTCTGCTCATGCATGCTATGGGACCGAATGTTGCCGGAGTTATCGGTTCGGCAGTTGCAGCAGGTGTACTGCTTTCTATCTTTAAGTAGTAAAATAGGGAGTGGATCTATTTCACTCCCCGCTCCTAGCAAGTAGAGTATAACTCAGAAAACAATGTTTTCTGAGTTATGCTTTAGCATAAAAATTTTATATGTACAAAGAGGATACCATGAGTACCAAAACGCCCAACGGACTTGACAAACTAGGATTGAAAAACATCGGTGATGTTTACTACAACTTAAGTTATGACGAGTTGCAAGCGCACGAAGTAAATAGTGGAGAGTGTAAGATCTCTACATCAGGCACAGCAATGTGTGATACAGGTATCTTCACAGGACGTAGTCCAAAAGATAAATATTTTGTAGACCAGGAACCGTCGAATAAATATATTGCCTGGGGTGATGTAAATAAACCGATCAAAAAAGAGATCTATGATGAACTTTTAGATATTACATTGTCGCAACTCTCAGGAAAGAATATCTATGTAACAGATGTTTATGCAGGGGCAAGTGACGCAAGTAAGAGATCGATCAGATTTGTGACTGAAGTTGCATGGCAGGCACATTTTGTTAAAAACATGTTCATTCGTCCGACAGAAGAAGAGTTAGAGACATTTGAACCTGATTTTACGGTTTACAATGCATGTAAAACGATAGATGAGAAATATAAGGAGCACGGACTTCACTCTGATGTATTCGTTGTTTTTAATATCGAGGACAATATCTCTATAATCGGGGGAACCTGGTACGGTGGTGAGATGAAGAAAGGGATATTCTCTATGATGAATTACTGGCTGCCGCTTGAGGGTAAACTCTCTATGCACTGTTCTGCAAATGTGGGTAAAGATGGAGATGTCTGTCTCTTCTTCGGACTTTCAGGTACAGGGAAAACAACACTTTCAACCGACCCGAACAGAGCACTTATCGGTGATGATGAGCATGGCTGGGATGAGCATGGTGTCTTTAACTTTGAGGGCGGATGCTATGCAAAAGTGATCAACCTTGATCCTAAGTCTGAACCTGAGATCTACGGTGCCATTGTCAAAGATGCACTTTTAGAGAATGTTGTTGCTGATGCAACAGGTAAAGTTGATTATACAGACGGTTCTAAAACAGAAAATACGCGTGTTTCATATCCGATAGAGCATATTGAAAATCATAAATCTGATCTTCAGGCAGGTCATCCGAGCAATATTATCTTTCTTACTGCGGATGCATTCGGTGTATTGCCTCCTGTTTCTAAACTTACAAAAGAGCAGGCGATGTACTACTTCCTTAGCGGATATACTGCGAAAGTGGCAGGTACGGAGAGAGGTATTACAGAACCGGTAGCAACGTTCTCTGCATGTTTCGGTGAAGCATTTTTACCTTTGCACCCGACAGAATATGCAAAACTTCTCGGTAAGAAGATCGATGAGCATAATGTGAATGTATATCTTGTAAATACAGGTTGGACCGGAGGTCCTTACGGAACAGGAAAGCGTATGAGTATTAAAGATACAAGAGCATGTATCGACGGTATTCTAAACGGTTCGATCAATAATGCAGAATTTGAAACACTTGATACATTCAACCTTCAGGTGCCTACTGTGCTAGAAGGCGTGAAAAACAATAATGTCCTTAACCCGAGAAATACATGGTCTGATAAAGCAGAGTATGATGCCAGCCTGGCTAAACTGGCAGGTATGTTCATTGAGAACTTCCACCGTTATGATGATAAAGGTGGAGAGTTTGACTTCGCATCTGCAGGACCGCAACTTTAATTAATATTCTCTCTTTTTTTAGAGAGAATATAATATAAATTGGGATACCAAATACCCATCTTTATAATATATTCTTAATTCAATTATTGTTACAAATAGTTGATATATAATTTTTCTTTTCATAACTAATTATAGTTATTACTTATTTTTATATAATATAAATAATATATTATATTTTTCATTTTCACTTTCATTTCATTTTCAAATTGTATAATACTTCACTATAATATATAAGGGAAGTGATGCGTATAGTAAAAAAGTTGTTTAAATATTATCTGCTTATGATAATGATATTCCTCATAGGTCGTATGACACTGTTTGTTTTATATTTTGATCGATTTAATAATGATAATGTCAATTATTGGTTAACATTCTTACATGGATTGAGAATGGATACCATGATGGCATCTTATCTTTTAGTGATCCCTCTTATTTTATTGACATTGACTCCAAAAAGAATTGCAAATATTGTAAACCAAATTTTAAAATATTACTTTATCATTATTATTTCACTTTTAATTTACATTGAAATCGCAACCATACCGTTTATGGCACAGTATGACCTGCGACCGAATTATATGTTTGTGAAATATCTGTCCTATCCGAAAGAAGTATTCTCAATGATATTTGCCAGCTATAAATTACAGCTGTTTATATCATTAGTTGCGATCATATCTTTTATTTTTATTTATCTGAAACGGTTTAAAAATGGATTTTTAGATCTATTTGAAATAAAGTATATAAAAAGATTGGCTCTTTTTCTTCCTTTAGCACTTGTAATTGTTATGGGCTTTCGTTCCTCTGTAGGACATAAGCCTGCAAGTATTATTGATGCGATGTTTTCTCACAATAGAATTTTAAATGAAATTACAAAAAATTCTCTCTATAGCATATTGTCTGCTGTGGATGCCAATATGAAATTCGATACCAAAGATATTTCAAAACTTTATGGGAAGATGGATATAACAGAAGCCAAAGAGAGAGTTAAAAAACTTTTAGTTATTAACGGTATAGATAATAAATATTTTTTAACCAGAAGTGAACCGACACATTTTAAATCTAAAACTAAAAAAAACTTAGTTATTTTTTTACAAGAAAGTTTGGGAGCACAGTTTGTTCAAGCTGTAGGAGGAGAGGAAGGGATCACTCCAAATCTGAACAGATTGGCTAAAGAGAGTATTGTTTTTACAAATCTTTATTCCAACGGTACAAGGAGTATTCGGGGTATTGCAGGAACTGTTGCCGGAAGTTTTTCTGTTCCGGGAGGGAAAGGTGTTGTAAGAAGGGTCCGATCTGAGACCAACTGGTTTACCATTGCTAAAGTCTTTAAACCTCTTGGCTATCATGTTTCATTTATGTATGGAGGAGATAGCCATTTTGAACATATGAGAGGTTGGTTTTTAGGTAACGGATTTGATGAAGTGATAGACAGATTCCAATTTAAAAATTCTACATGTGATTATACTTGGGGTATATGTGATGAAGAGGTGGTTGACCGGGCGAATGAAGAATTTAAAAAACTTTATGCAAAGCATCAAAATTTTGCTACGGTTATTTTTTCTACAAGTAATCATTTACCTTATGAATTTCCGGATGGTAAAATAGAGTTGGTCAAAAGTGTAGAAAAATACAGTGTAAAAAATACTGTAAAATATGCTGATTATGCTATAGGAAAATTAATTGAAGAAGCTAAAAAAGAGGGCTATTATAAAGATACATTGTTTGTTATAGTAGCAGATCATAATGTCCGTGTTTACGGTAATGACATGGTACCTGTGAATATGTTCCATATTCCGGCTCTTATTTTAGGCGGAGGTGTCAAACCGCAAAACTATAATAAAATTTCGTCTCAGCCTGATGTTTTGGCTACAGCTATTGATCTACTCGGTGTAGAAACAAAAATGCCGATTTTGGGACATTCCATTTTCAGTGATAAAAAACAAAATTTAACGTTAATGCAATTCAGTGATAGATATGCTTTACTTGTTAATGACAAAGTGGTTGTTCTAAGACCGCATACAAAACCTGTTACATTCCTCTATAAAGGTCAACATCTAGTAGAGACAAAAAAAGATTCGGAATTAGAAAAAGATGCATTGGCTCTTGTTTTGGTTCTTGATTATATATATAAAAAAGAATTATATAAATCTTAATCAGATTTTATGTAAAATTAACAGACAGTTTAAAATATCTATTAATTATTTTATAAGCTATCTATAGTATAGTGTCAAAAATATTTCAAAGGAAACATTTATGGATGTAAATAAGATCAGAAAAGTATGTAGACCGATCAGAATTGTTGTGGGACTTACACTTATCGGTGTAGGTGTTTATACCGGGATCAAATGGTTCTATTTAGGGGTGATCCCTCTTATAGCCGGTCTTTCAAACTTCTGTCCGCTTTGTATCATTACTAAAAAGTGTGATGTATAATAGTAAAATAAGGGGGCATATATACCCCTTATAGCTTTTAAATCTTCCTCTTATTCCTTTATTCAATAAATTCAAGTATAATTCTACAAAATAATTATCACAAAGGGGAACAGTATGGATAAACTTACCGAATATTTAAATGTACATCCGCATGATGAACTGCACCCCTCAGAGATAGCCAATCTTCTTAAAGACCTGAATGAAAAAAGTTTTAATGAAGCAGTTCAGTCAATTCCCAAAGAGCTTATTGCAGATGTAGCACTTGAATTGCCGGATAGATATTTTGAAGATGTAGTCGAGTCTTTTACACCTGAAGAGATCGCTGAATCTGTATCTGAGTTGGAATCTGATGATCAGACAGACTTTATTCAGGAACTTGAAGAGGTAGATAAGAGTATTGCCAAAGAGGTTTTTGAGCAGTTAGATAAAGAAGATCAAGCTGATATCTTACAGCTTAAACAGTATGATGAAGATGAAGCCGGTGCATATATGCAGGTGGAAGTTTATTCGGCAAAACTCCACCAAACTGTTAATGATGTCATTAAAGAGTTTGCCGAGTTAAGAAGAAAAGATGAGTTGGAAAATGTTAATTATCTTTTTGTAACAGATGAAAAAAATATACTACGCTATGGTATAGGCTTGGATAATCTTCTTGTTTTTGATTTTAATAAAACATTGCAGGAGAACATTGAAGAGAATCCTGAAAAGTACAAGCCTGTGGTCGGCCATGACCATGATGACATTCGTGAGATCGTAAAAAAATTCCATGAATATGATCTTAACTCTATGCCTATAGTAGATGATTATGATGTCTTACTCGGACGTATCACTTCAGACGACATTTATGATATTATCAGTGAACATGCCACTGATCAGATGTATAACCTTGCCGGGGTAAATGATGATGCAGAAGATGATGAAGATATCATCAAAGCAGGTAAAGCACGTGCTATCTGGCTTGGTATTAACCTTGTGACGGCTATTGTTGCTTCTTTGGTTATCGGGATGTTCTCCCATACATTGGAGAGTATTGTTGCTTTAGCGATCTTGATGCCTATCGTTGCTTCTATGGGGGGTAATGCGGGTACACAGTCCCTTACGGTCGTTGTACGTCAGTTGGCTTTGGGAGATATTGCCAAACATGATGCCTGGCGTACTATCAAGAAAGAGGTGATCCTCTCACTTGCAAACGGGTTTGTTTTTGCTATAATCATGGGTATTATAGCTTCTGTTTGGTTCGATAAAGGGATGTTGGGTGTGGTGATAGCGCTCTCTATGGTCATCAACCTTCTGAGTGCGGGATTCTTCGGCTCCATGATACCTTTACTGCTTAAAAAGCTCAATATCGATCCTGCCATAGGAAGTACGGTCATACTGACTACTATTACGGATGTCGTAGGATTCTTAAGTTTTCTTGGGTTGGCAACCCTCATTTTACTTTAAAAGGATAGTTTCATTTAATGGACTTGTTAATCATATATTTTTTAGCCGCGGTAATCATCTCGTTTATTTGTTCTGTATTGGAATCGGTTTTACTTTCAGTGAATATGCCATATATTTCAGTACTTGAAAAAGAGAAACCGGGTGTTGGTGCACTTTTAAAGCATCATAAACAACATATCAACAAATCAATCGCTTCTATTTTGATCTTAAATACAATTGCCAATACGCTTGGAGCTGCAGCAGTGGGAGCACAGGCAGAACATGTTTTTGGCTCCTCTGCGGTTTTTTGGGTCTCAGTGGTTTTGACTTTTGCGATCTTGTTTTTTGCAGAGATCATCCCTAAGACCATTGGAGCAACCTATTGGAAGCAGATCGCTCCTGTGTCAGCGTATATTATCCGATTTTTTATCTGGATCACCTATCCGATCATTTTGATGACGTTGTTTGTGACCAACCGCATTAAAAAAGGGGATGAGGGTATGAGTCTGACCAAAGAGGAGCTACTTGAGAGTGCTCTTTTGAGTGAGGATGAAGGAGTGCTTGATGAACAGGAATCAGATATCATCGAAAATATTTTAAAACTTGATGAGATTAAAGTACATGATATTCTTACACCGCGGAGTGTTGTATTCGCCCTGGAAGGTGAGCGGGCGATCAAAGATATCATCTCAGATGAACCGGATGTTTTTAAATATTCCCGTATTCCTGTCTATGAAGGTAATATAGAAAATGTCACAGGGATGATCTTGACGAAGCAGTTGTTCAAGCAAGCCCTTGATGATAATAGTATTCTTCTTAAAAAGATACAAAAAGATATCTACCGTATTAATGCACAGGTACCGGTCTCATGGGCTTTGGATCTCTTTATTGAGAAGAAAGAGCATATGTTCCTGGTACTTGACAAATATGATCAGGTTGAGGGTATCGTCACGTTAGAGGATTGTGTAGAAACGATCCTGGGTGTAGAGATAGTAGATGAGAGTGATGCCCATGTTGATATGCGTGAATTGGCAAAACTGAAGATGCGTCTGCAACGGAGACGCCAAAACAGTGATCTGAATTTAGACTAATGTCTTTTAAAGCCTATCAATTCTCAAATAAACTGCTTGATATAATTGAGCAAGAGGGTTACAGTAAGCCAACGCCTATACAAGGCAGACTTATTCCAAAATTACTTGCATCAAAAAATGTAGTGGCTTCTGCCCAGACAGGCAGCGGCAAGACTTTAGCATATCTACTTCCCATTTTAGAAGCTATTGCTCCAAAAGAGGAAGATTTTAAACACTATAACAAAGCTTTCATCCTTTCTCCCACCAAAGAGTTGGCACAGCAGATCTATGAGGTAGCTAAAACCTTTGCCTTGCCACTTGGACTAAGGGTTGTACTTTTACAGGGCGGAGGTAACCGTGGTGAAGAGAAGTCAAAGCTCAAACGAGGGGTTGACATCATTATTGCAACACCACAGCGTGCTTTAGAATACATAGAATCTAAGTATATTGATATCAAGGCTATACGCCATTTTGTAGTGGATGAAGCAGATATGATGTTTGATATGGGCTTTATCAATTATATTGAGAAAACATTTGTAACACTCAGTCCAAAGGCACAAAAGATCATTATCTCTGCTACCATCACTCCAAGGGTGGTGAAGTTCACTAAAGCTTACGTAAAGCCACTTGAACGCATAGAGGTAGATGCTCCCCAAAAGATAGCAGATACCATTACCCAAGAGCTTTATCCGGTACGTGCAGGGAAGAAAGATATGCTTTTGGCATGGCTCATCTCACATCATAATTTTAAAAGAGTCATGGTATTTGTGCGTAAAAAGGAGTTGGCAGACGGTGTTGCAAAGGGGCTGGAAGAGTGGGGATACAAAGTAGGTATTTTGCATGGTGAACGCAGTCATCAGGAGAGAAAAAAATCCCTCCATGCCTTTAAGAGCGGAGCTTACCAAATATTGGTAGCCACAGATATTGCGGCGCGCGGGTTGGATATTGCAGACCTTGAAGTAGTCATCAACTATGACATTCCCCATGTCAAGCATGATTTCATTCACCGTGTAGGACGTACGGGAAGAGCAGGAAAAGAGGGTAGAGCTCTGACGCTGGTAACCCTTGAGGAGATAGAACAGCTTAACGATCTGCACAAACTTCTCGGGCAAAAGATCAAAGAGATTATTCTGCCTGACTTCGCCCCTAAGGAGATCAAAGCCAGAGGTTTTCTGCTTGGTATTCCTCTCAAAAGAAAACCCTCTTCATCTGCTAAAAAAAAGACAAATTCTACAACTGCAACGAACAAAAGAGGCAAGAAACGCAAAACAACAAAGCGTGACGGTTTTAAAGCCTATGATGCAGCAAAACCAAAGTCTGATAATAAAGAGAAGAAGTCTAAAAGAGGGCGAAAATAAATTTTTATTAAACTTCTTTAGCTATGATGCTGACAAATTTAAAACATAAGGATAACAAATGGCAGTACCTGAAGATGTAGGTTGCAGTAATGAAGTATGTGTAGATGCACCAAAGTGTCAAAGAACAGTGATCTGGGAGAACGGCACAGCCAGAGAAGTAAAGAGCTTTGGCGGAACACCGGACAAAGGGTGTGGTAAATTCATTCCCAGAAAAGATCAGGAAGAGAAGTAGTTACTTTTCTTCTTTTAAAGAAAACTTCCCTATCTCTTCCAAAAATGTCGTTGCATACGAGCCTTTGGGGAGATAGAATTCTACAGTAAGCTTTTTGGCTTCACTTTCATAAGAGGTTTCCACCTCTTTTGGCCATATCCAGGCGAAACGTCTATCTCCCTTTAATGCACTTAACTCTGTATCATCATACGGCTCTTCAAGATGATAAGCATCACTTTTAGCTCTGAGTGCGTTGGCTCCGCAGAGCAGTCCTGTAGGGCTTATCTTTTTTTGTGAAAAAGCTTGGGCGGATTGCTGCATATCTTTAACAAAGTTTGTCTTACCGTAAGGATAGGGCATAACGATATCACCTAAAAAGAGTTTAAAGAGCTGCGGTTGCTTGGCCAAGACCTTCACAAGTTCCGGTGGGTATTTGAGTTTTTTGGCAGCATTTTCTATACTGTTTGCATTGATGATGGTTGAGAGTTTTACTCTTTGTCCCAGCCACTTGTTGAAGAGGTGACTCTGGTAGGCAGAAACAAGAAGCTTTTCTTTGCTTCCTTTAAGTTTTTTACCGCTGAGGGCTATCTCTTTACCCTGAAGGTATGAACGGCTGTCTTCCCCAAAGCGTTGGTAACCGTAGTAGTTGGGTATCCCTTTGCTTTGCATCATTTTTGCCGTGGTATTAAAGAACTTTGAATCTTTGTCATTGATGTCATGCAGAATGATGGAAAACCGGTTACCTTTGAGATGCCCTATTTTAATAGGGGCTTTGTTATAAGTACGTTCAAGTATTTCTATCTTTTCAGTCGTAAGGTTCTTGTTGAGTTCTTTTTCATATCTTTTAGGAAGAGAGATATATTGTATCGCTGTTGCATTCTTGTCTTTTAAGCCGGCATAGCCTATATCACGTTCCTGCAATCCCGTAGCCTTGGCCAGTACGGTGATAAGCTTCCAGGTACTCATATCTGTTTTTTTAATCTTGAGAATAAGAAAATTACCGGTTCCTGTGAAAGAATAAAGAGGGATCTCTTCCACAAAAAAACGCTCTATGGTCTGTTTAAAGTCAAATTGCAAAGGGGTATGGGTATAAGCATAATTTTTAATGTGATTCATAAAGAGGATTATAGCAGATTAGTATAGGCAAAAGCCTATACAGGAAAAATTATTTGATCAAGAAAGAGATCTTTGCATTGATACGGTACTGAACCAACTTGTTACCGTCAACTTTTGCACTCATATCTACAATGTAGATAGACTTGATCGCTTTGATGCTTTTACTTGCAGCTTTTACTGCTTTTGCAGCTGCATCTTCCCATGATTTATCTGACTGAGCCAGTACTTCGATTACTTTTACAACTTTTGACATTTTCTATCCTTTTTTATAGTCTTGGTATTTTCAGTATATCACTTTTTTGCTTAACACAATTTAGATATAACTTTATCAAATTTTGAATAACCCTCTTATATTTTATAAAAGGATTATACCGGTCTTATTTCTTTAGCAGTGACGGGGCAGAAACAAAAGTATACCCTGCATCACGAAGCCCGTCAATAATAGTCTCAAGGTCATCTATTCCCAAATACGGATGGTAATAGAAACTGGCTATTCCATCTCTTACTACTTTTAATTTTTTGGAAAAGCGAATGGTATCTGCCGGGGTAAGTTTCCGATATCCTGCATTTGGTGCATCTTCAATGTTGTGGATATTTTCCGGGATGATCGTATAACCATAGATATCACGTCTAATAATATACGGGAAAAATTGTCCGACAAATTTATATTTTTTTATCATATCATTACTGTTTGCATTCGGATAGTAAAGTACTCTTGCATATTGAACCGGGAATAGCTCTCTTATTGCACTATATTGACTCGGGCCTGCCATATAGTGTGGAGCCTCCCATGCAAAGGGTTTGATACCAAGTTGCTTTAGAATGGACTGTGCACTATACATTCTTGACATAGCCAATACACCGGAGTCATTCATTGTAGGAAATAAATAACTGTAAGAGAGATCACTGTTTTCAATAACTCTCATAAATTCAAAATCATCTCCTGATAATCCATTATACGGATTTTGTTTATTACCGTATTGATGGGTAAATCCATGTGCGACTACATCGATCAATCCTTCTGAATAGAGATCAGACAATACCTCCCCTATAATTGAGTCAGAAATTTTGATCGTTGTAGATATCCCGTCATTTTCTATACCAAAAGGATCTTCATATTGTGAAATTGTGGCAACAGAGAATTTTACCTTTTTTTCACGTGCTAAATCGGCAATATTAAGGAGATCATTGATATCTGTTTTTGCATCAACATCTTCCAGCCGCATAATTGCTTTATGTGATTCTTTATGGTAAATACCAAGCATGTCATGAAGGAGATCTGAAAATGCCAGATATCGGTCTTCTTCGGACATATATGTAAAAGGAATATCTCCTACGAACCAGAAGTTGTTTCCTTTGATGATATAAGGGTCAGGTGCTCTGTTTGCAAGAAGTGTAGAATAGGCTTCTGCATAGACTTTGGTTTTATTGCTATCCTTGATAGTCACTCTATTCAATTCTAATGCACAAGCATATCTATTGTTGCCTTCATCTAAACAAAGCGAAACATTGGCACCAGGTGTTGCAAAAGGAATTACACCTTTATATAGTTCAGTATTTTTATATGTGACTCTGTTGTATTTGATGGCAGGATTTGAATATTGGAATGTAAAACCGAATTTTTCATCCATGGTTGTATCCCCCCATTGGTAAGTATCCCAGGCAGCTTTTAGAAGGTTCAGGTTATAGTTGATCCAAATGATGTTTTTATCATGGGTTGCTACATCTTTAAAAAATTTTAAATATGTATTTTTCTCTTTACTTCCTTCTGCATAGTAACTCAAAGGATTAAAAGTAGTACCCAGATAGAAAACGGCTTTTTGACCTTTCATGTGGTTTGATCTGTATTTTACAACAGGTTCGATACGGATCTTGACATTGAAATGCCCTAAAAGGTTTTGCAACAAAATAGCATGTGTTTTTCCTATATCTCCATAGGGACCGGCATTGTCATAGAGTACTAAGACTTTTTGCTTCTTAGTATGTTTTTCTAGTTTGAGGTAATGATCCTTGTGTGGATGGTGGTGGGATGCTGTAAGAGTCGATATAAATACTATTCCAAGCATCATATATAGTTTAGCTATATATTTTAGCATTTGTTACTCCTTGTGAGTTAAATGTGATATGCAATGAAATAGATTAATTAAGAAAAATAGATAACCCAACATTGCTTTCATTCGCAACCCGGCTATCTTGCAAGAAGACCCGCAGCTTTCTGTCCTTACCTTACGATAAGTTTAGCTCTATACTATTATATTATATATATAAGAATAATAGTAGGTAATTTATATTTGTTTTAATACAATAGCATTGTATTATTTCATTAGGTAACACTTAGATCATATTAAGGATATATTTCTTTATAATGATCTAAAAAGTTATGTTTAAAAAAATACCGTAGTGAGAAGTAGACATTTGTCTGCTTCGTATGACATATATCTTGCTCTTTAAAACGTTTGAAATCTGCTTTTACAGTATTGTTCTTTATAGAAAACAATTCTATAATAGGATACCATTGATGTATGGAGTGTTCTAAAAAAGCTTTATAATAAGCAGAACACTCTTTAGGTGTGATCAAGCCTGCACCTACACCACTTTGAAGCAATAAGACCATATCTTCAGGGATGAGCCTGTTTAGCAACATAACATATTCAGCCGGTGCTATGTCCCCGTTAAAGTATGTGGAGATCAAAATCTTTTTCTCTTTGGAAAGTTTCTGAAGAGAGAGATACAGTTTTTCGAGATATCGCTTTAAAGGCTGCTGCCAAGATTTTTTTTGCCATGTCCCGTCATTGAGCTCATCGTAGATATACCAGCCTCCAAATGCTTCATGGTCATGGATCTGCTTATCAAGTTTCTTAGCAAGATCAATATTTGCATGATAAAGCTTATCCAGATATTTTTCGATATTCAATTGATCATTTTCCAGTGTTTTGAAATAGAGAGGATCGGCATATAGACCGAAAAATATTTTTATATGATGTTTTTTAGATGCTTTTAAAAGTGTAGATATCCATTGGGGATGTTTTTGTGTAAAATTATGGTTCCCATATTTTGTCCATTGAAGGATCAGTGTTTTAAATCCATAATGGGATAAAGTTTGAAGTTTTTTTTCCCAATTCATAAAAATAAAATCCTGCTCTTGCGGTTGATATATGATTGCTTTTTTCTCTATGGATGAGGAAAAAACAAATGAGAATAAAAGAGAAAATATTAAAATATATTTCATGGATCACCTTTAGAACAGAAGCTCAAAGCTCATTTGTGTTTGATTCCTGTATGTATAATTTGTTTTATATGCTTTCCTTGCTTCTAGATTGAATCTGCCTATATAGGCATGGGATTTGTAGTCTGTTTCATCAAGCCAGAAGAAGTATGCCAATCCTATACCTATATCAAGATTATATTTTTTTTCTTTTGTATTATTATCATTGTCCATAGAAGCTGTTGTGATCAAATAGGGCATTAGTGCATTTTGATAGTTCAGTTTATATATATATCCATATTCATATTTTGTGAAAAAACGATAGGAATCAGACTCAAAGAAATAGGCAAGGTCAAGATAGAGATTTTTGTACCAGTATTTGAGACGCTGAGGGTTGAAACTATAGTCATCGAAAAATGAAGCACTTATTCTTCCCATAATATCATTTCGGCTTTTTGAACCTCCTTTGATGAGACTTTCTACTGAAACAACGACCATCGTATCTTTTGTAACCTGATAAGAAACACCAATGCTTGGCTGTAAAGTATTATTCGTAAAACGAAGTGAATTGCTCTGCACGCCTATAGCAGTATTAAGATAGATTTGAAATCTATCTGTATATGATTTTGGAGTGTAACTCAATTTAAGTGCAGCATATCCTCCGATATGGTTCTGTGTTTGAAGGGGAGATAAATTTGCAGATGCTTCTTTACCGCTTACAAATGCCAGATAGCCGCTGAATGTTTTGTCCAGATATTGAATACTTTTTTTTAGAAGATACTTTTCTGATATAGTCCCGATATGCTTTTGCTGCATTAGATCCAAACTCTTTTTAAAGTTTGTAACTGCATGTTCCCGTTGATCCAATTTTACTTCACACTGTGCTAAAGCTTGATAATAATTTACATCTTTTTTATAATGTAATGCTTTCTTAAGTGCTTTTTTTGCATTTATATAGTTATGATATTTCTGATACCAGTAGCCTATTTGGGCATAATATTTTGCTTTCTCTTTTGTATAGGGGATGCCGTTTTCCAAACAAGTGATTGCTTTTGAGTATTGATCATTTTTTTCCAGTAGCATAGCACATTTATATCGTATAGATATGTTTTTTGGATCATACGTTAAAGCATGTTTGTAAGCTTTGATCGCTTGGGTCTCGTTTTTATCTGCTTCTGCTATTTTTGCTTTCATTACGTAATAGTCGGCTGCATGATTGTGATCCGGTTTTGCCATCATAAAATATTTTTTTGCTTGTTTATGTTTATTCTTATCCCATAGAAGAGTTGCTACCTGGAGGGCAATGGCAGGATCTTTATGATGTTGTAGATACTGTTTCCAAAGATCAATAGCTTTAGTAACGGATTGCTGATGATAATAAAGTTCACCGAGTGTCTTCGCAAGAGCATAATTTTTAGGGACTGAATGATAGAGTTTTTTAAAGTATTTGATCGCTTGTTTATAATACTTTAAGCGGTAAAAATTGTCAGCCAGTATCGTATATGCTTTATAATGGTCAGGAGATTTTTGCAGTATCTTTCTTGCATATATATTAGAAGTTTTATAGTGTTTGTTTTTTTGAAAAAAATATGCAAAAAAGAGTAGATCCTTTATAGAGAGCAAATGGGAATTTTGATATTTGTGTGCTAACTCACTTATTTTATTTATTTGATGTTGTTTATTATAATGATGTATCAAGGTAATAAGAAGATTACTTCTTTCTTTCTCTTTTAAACATAAAAACGGTATATAATTTTCCAACCTGTTCAATACGCTATTTGATTTTGATCTTATATTCATCAATTGGAGAATAGTTTTACGGTCACAATTTGACTGTGCGGTACGTAAAAGTAATTTTTCCAATTTTGTATTTTGATGTGTGGCATCATACAAATAACCCAACTTTTCTTTATTCGTATTGCTAGGATAGTCACGGTATAGCTTTTCAGTAAGTAAGACAGCTTTTTTAGTATTACCGTATTTATGATACTGATGAATAATATATTGGCGTTCTTTTTCATTTAAATCAGGCAGCTGTGTTAAATCATCAAGTATGGAGATAATATGTTTATGATCATTTTTCTTTGCATAAGCAGCAATGAGTTGAGAAGAGAAATTAAACTTTTGGGTATGGTCAAGTCCTTTAAACGGATAATATTTTTTTAAGAGCAGATTTTGTTGTTTAGGATCATCAGATGAAAAAAGTAATGCTTTGAGCATATAGGGATCTTGTTTCTTTTGATATCCTTTTTCATAAAAATTTGTTATTTTTGTAGAAGCATTTGCTTGTGTATAAAGGTAAAGTAAACGTTTTTTATTTTTTACTGAAGGTGTGAGTTTATATAGTTTCTCCATTGTCTCCGCAGCGTGTATGAATGATTTTTTTTCAAGATAAATATTGACTAGTTCTTCAAATTTTTTAGGTGAATCTTCCACAGAGTTCATAAGTTTAAATGCCATATCTATTTGTTTGTTCTTTCGTAGGATATCTGCCCAAATAAGATAGTTTTGTGTTGTATCAGCATCTTTTTCACAGTTTTGAAGATGTTTGTTGAGCAATTGTTTGGATTCGTTAAATTGTTTATGTTCCAATGATAGGATAATAAGGTCAGTAAAACTCTGAGTACATATCTGTTCTACACTCCTTAAGAAAGAGAGATGTTTGAGAAAGTTTTTCTTTTGTTTTGAAAGTAATGCAGATTTTAGAAGAATATTTTCTTTATTCTTTTTTTCCTGTGCAGTGAGCTTAGAGTCGTCTTTGATGCTGGAAGCAGCACGATACGCTTTTTTATATGCTTTGTGTTTGTAATAAGAAGATGCCAGATAGTATTGTGTATATGCGGCTTCTTTAAGATAAGGCGCATATGTTTCGATACATCCCGTATCTCCCAATTCTAAACAGATCGTTGTGATCATTTTGGCTGCCTGCATGTTCTTGGGATCAATACTAAGTACTTTTTCAAGAAGTTTTTTTGCATGCGTATACTCTTTTTTGGCAATATAATTTTTTACTTTTTCTATTCGGGGGTAAGTTCTGAACTCTTTTATCTCTTTATGAATATTTTCAACAGTATCATCTATGATGTTTGCATGAAGTGCTGAAATCAAAAAAATAATTGGCAGAATAATATATTTCATGCATAGATCCTTTTGAGTTGGTCTGTAGGTAAAAAACCGAAATGTTGACAACAAGCTATCAGGTCCCTGTCTGTTTTTTGTCTGTATTCCAGGATTTTAGGGAGTATGGTTCTAGGCAACATTTTTTGTTTAAGAATTTTTTTAAGATGTTTGAACTCTTCAAATTCTAATTCATTAAAGAGTATTTGATGCTGTATCTCTTCGATCGTACTTAATTTACTTATATAGGGTTGTATTTGACGGTTAAGAACATTTTTAGTATTCTCTACAACTACATCCGCAACCTTTCCACTGGAGACCAGAGGCTGTACACCATTTCTGTCTTTCAGAATAAGAATATCATTTTCTACAAGTAAATAAGGGTCAAACTTTTCAATAGCAGTTTGATCAAGATCATTAATTTTTATATCAAGATACATTAGACCGCTTTGTATAGAAAGCAGTTCTATAAGTTCATTTTCCGTGATGATATTTCTATCAATCAATATGATTCCCAGTGGTTTATGTGTTTTATTTTGGATGTCAAGTATCGTATCTAACTCTTTTTTGTCAAGGTACCCTTTTTTGATACATAACTCACCTAATTGCGTAGCAAGTGTAGTGTTTATTGGAAAGTCATGGGTTGTTTTATCCCAGTTAAGACCTTTTACACCTGATGTCCTGCCAAGTACCTGTGATGTTGCACGCCACATTGCAAAGATATTGATGAAATTCCCCCAAATAATTCTCGGGACACTCAAAATTGCGCCCCTTAGACCAAAGTTTAAATAAGAGAAATACATTCTTTGGATGATACGGTTGAACAAGAAGAATGCATTCATGATTAAAATGCTCCATAATAAACTGTTTTTTTCAACGAGTTGAGGAAACCACCAGGTATCTGTTGTAAACTTCGAATAGACCATCATGATACATATATTGACTACAAGAAAGTAAGCCAATAGATTTGCAAGATTTGTGAAGATCGCTTTTCTGTCCCGAAACAGGATATAGTTGGTAGCAAGAGAGTGTTTATCCCATCCTATACTCTGCCAGCCTTGAAAAACTATACCGATGATCCATCTTGATTTTTGACGTACTGCAGTTTGAAAAGTGGAAGGAAAGAATTCCCTTACGGCTATGAGTATACTTTTCTTCCGTGTAACGGTTTTCCCAAAGAGATTTTTAGTCATATACTCTATTTCTACGGGAAGGCGGACAAATATAAGTTTCATTTTTGCCTTGAACAGTTCAAAGCCCAAATTATAATCTTCTGTAAGTGTTCCTAAAATAAAGACTTGTCCTTTATGCAGTTCTCTAAGTTTTTGAATGGCTTTACGACTTAATGCTGTTCCTACTCCTGCACTAGGAACAAATCCGAGAATACTTTCTCTTACGATCATATCTTTACCATGTGTTTCTGCAAATTCATCTTCATAATGTCCTGAAGTAAATTCATACCATTTCCTTTCAAAAGGCACGACAGGTACCTGGATCAGATCATTACCCTTGATCAATAAATGATTAAAAAGTTTTAGTTCCAGAGGGTGTATAACATCTTCAGCATCATGCAGGATAAAGGCTTCAAATTTTGTATTGTGACTTTTTTCAAAATTGAAGATCTGTCCTACAATATTATTCAAACAATCCGATTTGCTTGTTGGACCGGGATCTTTGGTAATTACTTTGTGTACATTTTGGTAGTGTTGAACCACTTGATCTACTTCAGCTTGTGTGTCAGGATCATTAGGATAGGTACCGATAAAGATATGATAATTGTAATATTCGAAAGTTGAGGCGGCCAATGCAGCCATCTCTGCGACTACACCGGTCTCTTTCCATGCAGGCACCATAATAGCCAGAGCTTTTTCTTCATTCTTGTACAGTTCATTGACATCAAACGGCTTGTGTTTTTTATACACAGTAATCTTACGCCATAAACGACGTATCCAATAATAGATATCAATAAAAAAATCATCTAAACTACTAAGTAAAATAATAATAGCTGCAAAATAGATTAAATATTTGATTATGAGCCAGTATATCCCAAAAAAGTCTATAAATTCCATTTTTTGATCAGTTCCCTTGCATAACAATTAATTAAGTAACGAAAAATAAAAAACAAGATAAATATCATTACTTCAATCATTTGCAACTCGGCTGTCTCATAAAAAGACCCGTGGCTTTCTGTCCCTATCTCACAATAAGTTTAGCTTAATACTATTATATACACATATGAATTAGAATTATGGTAGATTTTTATAACTATTCCTGATTGATTGTTAAGTTAGACATCTGGTAACACTAAATTAATATTGAGGTAATGCTTGATTAAAGTATGTTAGTTGAATATTTTGTAATTAGGATGATAATATTATCCGCATTTCCCCGGAGCACATTTCATACCCCCGCATTTTCCTTCCAATTTGCTTTTGATACTGCCTGACTGCATACTGTTGATCATCTCCTGTGTCTCTTTGGGATGTACAATAAAATTGTATCCTTTGTAGAGTGTGTAGAATCCGTAAAAAATGACCAGCATAGCTGCCAGTTTCATCATAGTGCCTCTGAGTGAGCCTTTTTGCAGGAACTTTGTAACCGTACCAAGGAAGAAAAGTGCAGGGATGGTCGCCAGTCCGAAAGTAGCCATGACAACGGCACCCCAAAGAGGACTTGCCGTACTTGCTGCAAAGATGGCAAAGGAGTAGACCAGACCGCAGGGGATGATACCGTTAAGCATCCCCAGAAGAAAGAAACTTTGCAGTGATCTGGAGTTGATCAGTTTTCTGAAACTGTTCTGGTACCAGCCCTGTTTTGAGACAGACCACTCTGCCGAGTTAAGAAATTTAAGGTTTCCTACCAAAGAGAGTCCGGCAAGTATCATCAGTAATCCTGTAAGCACAAAAAGTACACCTTTGGTCGTAGGAGTGAATGCGATGGCTTTTCCCAGAAGTCCGAACATTGCTCCCAAAACAGTATAGGTAGTGACACGTCCGAAGTTATATGCAAGGTGCGAGACAGTCTGTCTTCCCCATGAAGAGCTCTGGTCTATTTTAGTAGAACTATAGGCAACAACAATACCGCCGCACATCCCGATACAGTGTCCTACACTGCCTAAAAAAGCAGTACTGAGGATAATGACAAGGTCAATATTATTCATTTATACGTCTCTTTGATGGAAAAATTATATAACTATAGTGTTTTTTTGTTAAAATGGTGTTAATTTGTATCGGTAATAAGGAAAATAATAATGCTTAAGTCTTTCAAGCGTCGTTTCATAAAAATGTTCAGGGAGTTTTTGATCTACCATAACAGTTCGCTTGAGTTTCGTGCAAAACTGTTGACACTGATGGTCTCTGCCAATGGTGAGATAGATGAATGTGAAAAGCAAAAGCTCAAAGAGATAGCCCATTCCATTTATAGTGACGATCAAGAGCGTGCTGAACTTCTGATAGATACGGTAAATGAGTACCACAACAAGATCATAACAAGAAATGGACTGGATTTTGAACATCTTATTCAGATCGTTGCAAAAGAAACAAAAGAGGTAAAGCGTTTTTGTACCAAGATTGATATGGAAGTACTCAGGCAACTCCGGGAGTGTACTGATGAAGAGGATGAGGAGGAGTGGTTGTTTCAGCAGCGTATTTTAGAGTTTTTACAAAATCTCAAAGATGAGTGCAGGGTATAAAGTATGGAATGGTACCGATTTGTAATTTCCGGAAGAGTGCAGGGAGTCTTTTACCGAAAGTTCGTTTCTCAGGCACTCATGAGAAAACAGTTCAAAGGATATATCCAAAATCTTTCTGACGGCAAGGTTGAAGTAGTAGCAGAAGTCTTTGATGACGAGTTTGATATATTCATACAGATACTCAAAGAGGGCTCACCGCTAAGCAATGTAGAGGATGTAATGTATGAGATCACCAATGATGCCCACTTCAATACAGACGGTTTTGAGATAAGGTATTAGTATGGCTAGTGGTTGGGGTTGTCAATTCATGGGACAAAACGGCAGAATCAAGGAGTGGTGCATGAAATTGCATCATGTGTGTGAGCCCGGTTGCAAAGGGTGTATTATTGCAGGGAAAGTAGAATTTTCTCAGCCTAATATCTCTGAAGAGCAGGAGAGGAAAGTGAAGAAAAGAAGTGATAATCCGTTGGGGGATAGGTAAAAATTTTTATAATTTTATTATATTGGAGTATAACGGTATAGTAAACTATGGTCACAGCTAAATTTTAAAATAAAGGGGAATAAAGATGGAAAATATAGATATATGCGTAGAGTGGGAAGGTCCTTTTTCTTTAGAAGATATAGGTTATGATGAAAATAGTAATAAATACAGTATATCCAAAGAATTACCTTTGAATGATGATAAAAAAGATTATGGTATTTATCAAGTCTATGGATATCATCCGGTATATGGCAATAATGTTTTACTTTACATAGGAAAAGCAGATGATCAAACATTTGCTAAAAGACTTTCTCAGGAAGGGTGGGCATATAATGAAGATTATAAAAACATTCAAATTTATGTTGGTAGATTGTTTGGACGAGAACAAAAAATATCTGGAGATGAGTGGAGTAAACAAATTGGTCTTGCAGAAAGAATGCTTATTTTTGCTCATGCTCCTGCAAAAAATTCATCTAATATTTTAAATATTACAAAAGATAAAACACTTTTAAAAGAGTTTGAAAACATTAGAGTGTTTAATTATGATGCCTATAGAAGTTTAATGCCTGAACTCTCAGGTGAGCTTTGGGTAAAAGGGTTTAATGAATATAATGGAGTATATTCTACTGACAATATGATAGAAAAAAAGTAAAAATATTTTGAAACTGCTTCACACTACTGATTTACATTTTAATAAAAAGTGGTTTGAGTGGATAGCTATGGAAAAAGAAAATTTTGATATTTTCTGTATAAGTGGTGACTTATTGGAAAGTTCAAAAGAGGAAACTTTACAGGAACAGATAGTATGGATAACGGATTGGATCAAGCAATTCAATAAACCGCTTTTTGTTTGCAGTGGCAATCACGATATTGAAGCGCTCGATCATGAAGATTGGCTAAAAGAGATAGATGCTCCTAATTACTACTCAGATAATACGATTAAAACGATAGATGGTATTAAATTCGGATGTTATCCATATATTGGTGCAGATGGTTATTATGATTTTGATATATGTGATGTTTTGGTGACACATGTCCCTCCTGCATATACAAAAACTTCAAAAGACAAACATGGTAATGATTGGGGTGATAAAGCATTATTTAAAGCACTTAAACACAGAATTATCGATCCAAAAATAATACTGTGTGGACATATGCACACACCTTCAAAAACAATAGATCATGTTGGAAAGACAATAGTTTATAATCCTGGGATTAATAAACACAGTGCTATCCCCCATTATCATAAAATAGAAATCTTATAATACTTCTAACCCTGATTTTTTTTGGGGGGGGAATAGTCAGGATTCCTGATCGGGAAGTAGGATAATGTAACTGGTGTCATGGTTTTCTTCTATAGGGGTATCGCATCCAATAAAACATTCAAGCGTAATAGTATCTTGGTTGACCTCTTTAAGAGATGTGGTGCAGAACATCAAGTACATATTGTTACTTAAAATATTTTCCAATGTATCTTCTATATTTCCCATGATTTCAGCAAGATTTGGTAGTATTGAAGCAGTGTCATTCACTTCAAAACTAAGTAGTAAACCACTAATATTTTCACTTTTATTAAGTTCTTTTATACACTCAACAATCTTTTCTTCAAAGTAGAATATTGAGTTATCTATTTTACTTGATACCCTTATAGAATAGATTTTTTTGCTACTTTTTATAGAGTTTAAATCACCATGATCCAGATTTATATCTTGATTTTCTTTTTTGTATTCATAGAGATTAGGATTATTTTCGAAATCTTTTTTTGAAATTATTTTAAACATGTTGTGATGTCTCCTTGGTTAAAACAATATATACCATGTACTTATCATTTTATAAATCTAATCAAAAATATAGGGTCTAGACTAATAAAAAAACTTTTAGCTAAATAAAAGTAGCATAGTTATACTACGCCATCTCCTTTCCAAACTTCTCTTTCAGCTTTGCCAACTTAGGCGGTATGACCGCCATACAGTAGCCTTGCATCCGGTTTTGTCTGTAGTAGTCCTGGTGGTAGGCTTCTGCAGGGGAATAGACATCTAACGGTTCTATGACGGTGACAATAGGATCGTTGTATTCTTTTTGGGCTCTTTCTTTAGCGGCAAATGCAGCCTCTTTTGTCTTATCATCACTGTAAAGAATAGTGGATCGGTATTGTGTCCCTCTGTCTGCACCCTGATAGTTGAGTGTAGTGGGGTTGTGGACTAAAAAGAAAATGTCAAGAAGTGTATCAACGGTGATCACTGAATCATCATAAGTGATCTTGATGACTTCTGCATGTCCTGTCTCGCCTGTGCAGATCTCTCTGTAGGTCGGGTTAAGTGTATGACCGTTGGCATAGCCGCTCTCAACATCACTGACACCTTTAAGCAGTTCAAATACTGCTTCGGTACACCAAAAACATCCGCCGCCGACTATAAGTTCTTTTATCATTCTTTATCCTATTTAATTTATATTTACTTTCTTTGCTATAATACCTAAGAAAAATAAACAGGTTGGAGGTTTTTCATGAATATTAATGTTGTATGTCCACATTGTCTCAAAGTAAATCGTATTCCTAAAAAAGAGTCTTATGCCAAGGCGAACTGCGGTGCCTGTAAGCAGTCTTTGCTTGACAGTAAGCCGGTTTCTGTAGATGCAGCGAAACTCGGCACTTTCTTAGCCAATTCAGAGATCCCTGTGGTAGTAGACTTTTGGGCACCATGGTGTGGTCCTTGTCTGCAGATGGCTCCGGCATTTGAAGAGGCTGCATTGAGTATGCCTCTTCAGGCACAGTTTTTAAAAGTTAATACCGAAGAACAGCAGGCTTTGGGTGCACAATACGGAATACAGAGTATTCCCACACTTATTATGTTCAAGAACGGCAAAGAGGTTGATCGTGTGAGCGGTGCATTAAGTGTCGGTCGTTTGCAAAACTGGGTTAAGCAATATATATAAATAAAGTGATGGAATGAGTAAAATATTATTACTGGAAGATGATTCGAATCTTAATGAAACTGTAACAGAGTTTCTTGAGGAGCAGGGCTATGATGTTGTTTCTGTGTATGACGGGAATGAAGCACAGGAAAAACTCTATGAAAGCAAATATGATCTCTTGCTCTTGGATATCAATGTTCCCGGAATTGACGGGCTTGATTTGCTTAAAGAGAGTAGAGAAGAGGGTGTAGTAGCTCCTGCTATTTACATTACTTCTATGGACTCGGTAGATGATCTCGAACGCGGATTTGAGAGTGGTTGTGATGATTACATTCGTAAACCCTTTGCACTCAAAGAGTTACTGATACGTGTAGAGACACTTCTGAAGCGCGGTTTTTTCCATGAACAAAAAGAGTTGATACAGATCTCTAAGAATATTGCCTATGATATTAAAAATAATGAACTCATTATAGATGGAGAAAATATCTCTCTGGGAAATAAAGAATCAAGACTTTTAAAACTCTTTATGAAAAGAGAAGGAGAAGTTATTGCACATGAACGAATCTATAAACATTTGTGGGATTATGATGAAGAGCCTAGTGATACAGCACTTCGTACCTACATTAAGAATCTTCGTAAGATCATAGGTAAGGAAAGAATTGTCAGTATCAAAAAACAAGGCTACAAATTCAGTACTGAAAAGTGAGAAGAAATCCCTTCTTAGATTTCTAGCACTTTATGTGGCAATGATCACTTTTGTGATCGTCTTGCTGTCGGTATTCTATTATCAGAGTCAAGAAAAACTAATGCTTGCGGAGCAGCGTGCAACACTCTCCAAATATGCCTATATTCAAACCAAAAGACTCAAAGTTCTGCATCACTATTTTGATGAAAGAACAAAGTATCCCAGGGATCCCCGCTTTAAAAGTGCTATTTATGATATAGAGTACATGCAAATATTTTCACTTTTAAACAATGAACCTGAATTTTTTGATAAAGAGATATATATTACGCAAAATAAAAAATATATCCATTTTGTAAAAAGTCTGGATGAATACTACTTGGGGACCAAATATCTTATTATAGAAGTTGAAGATGACGGTGTATGGCGCAGTGAAATATGGAAAAATATCATAGGATACGGGCTGGTAGCATTTTTCTTTTTTATGTTGTTCGGTCTCTATTTGGCAAAACTCTTTTTAAAGCCTATGCGTGACTCCATTATGCTTCTTGATCGGTTTATAAAAGATACAACACATGAACTCAACACACCGCTTTCAGCGATACTGGCAAATATAGAGATGATGGATACAGAAGTGATGATCGATAAGAATAAGAAAAAACTTGAACGTATCAATATCGCAGCAAAAACAGTTTCAGTACTCTATAAAGATTTGACCTATATGACACTTGAACAGGAGAAAAAACGTAAAGAGGAAGATATCGCTATTAAACCTGTATTGGAAAACAGAGTAGAGTATTTCGATATTTTAGCCAGATCCAAACATATTACGTTTGATCTGCATCTTCAACATGCTACGATCTTTATGGAGAGACAAAAATTTGTCAGGATCATAGATAATTTGATCTCAAATGCCATAAAATACAATAAACGCGGTGGAAAAATAACCATCATTCTCCAAGAGAGTATGTTAAGTATTTCAGATACCGGTGTTGGTATTGCTGAAGATAAAATACCTTTTATGTTTGACCGTTATATGCGTTTCAATCAAAGTGAAGGCGGTTTTGGAGTAGGATTGAGCATTGTAAAACAGATCGTAGATGAGTGCGGCTTAAAAATAGAAGTACATTCAGAAGAAGGAAAGGGTACAACGATGATATTAAGATGGAAAGGGTAATTTGCATGATCAAAAAAATAATAGTTTTTAGCCTTATCTCTTTGAGTCTGGCAGGGGCAGAGAATTCCTATGAACGTAATTGCGTTGTATGTCATCAGGAACTGCCTACTTCTCTACAGCAAATGTTCAAACGTTATTTACTTATGTACAGTGGAGAAAAGAATGTCAAAGCATCGATCAAACATTATCTTACGTATCCTTCCAAAAGTATTTCTGTGATGTCAGATCTTTTTATTGATACATACGGTATAAAGAAGCCAACACATTTAAGTAAAGAAGAACTTAATGAAGCTATAGATATTTATTGGGATAAATTTAAGGTTTTTAATAAATTGAAATAGATACAATATTGCGGGATGATAATACTTTAAAATAACAATATATTATATTAATATAAGGAGTTGAAGTGATACAAATTAAAATTCAGTGCAAGAGAGGCACTAAATGCTGAGTCGCAAAAAGATATTTACACTATTGGCATTATCATTTTTTGTTACAGTAACTATGCCAACATCTGCTCTTGCAGGAGCAAAGAAAGGGCAAAAGATATTTAAGAAGAAGTTTCGTAAAAAATGTGGTTTTTCAGGTGTACGTTTTGCAAGAAATCATACACAGGCCGAGTGGGAAGAGATCTATGACAGTAGAAGATTTCCACAAGAATCAAAAAAGATCTGTCCTAGATTAAAACTCAAGAAGATAAAAACTTCATGGTGGGAAGATGTCTATGAGTTTTCAGAAAAATATGCCAAAGACGGTATGGTTCCCAAGTGTTAATTTGATCTTATATTTATTATAAGTGTAACTTCCTGAAGCAGTTTTTTGATTTCTGCTTCTTTTTTCACACTTTTCCTCACAATCTTTTCACAATTCCGTGGTATCATTCAACATCTTAAAATTAAAAGGATGAAAAATGACAAAATTTACTAAATTAGCACTTGCTGCTTTACTTGGACTTGCTGTGTTCTCAACTACTGCTTCTGCAGATGTAAAAAAGGGACAAAAACTTTATATGAAAAAAATGAAAGCTTCTTGTGGTTTCACAGGTGCTAAATTTGCTGCTAAGCATACACAAGATGAGTGGGAAGCAATCAAAGGTGCCGGTAAATTTGCTGAAGAAGCTGCAAAAATCTGCCCAGGTGTAAAAATTAAACCTAAATATATCAATGATATCTATGATTTCTCATATGAGTATGCATCTGATTCAGGTAACGTTCCTTCTTGTTAAGAAGCTGGACACTCTAAGATACACTTAAACTCGGAATGTTATAATTTCGGGTTTTAAAAATTAATTTAAAAGGAATTCAAATGAAAAAAATCGCAATCGCAATGTTATTCGCTGGATCTACACTTCTTATGGCTGACGGTGCTGCAGCATTCGCTAAATGTGCAGGTTGTCACGGACAAAACGGTGAAAAAGCTGCTCTTGGTAAGTCTGCTATCATCAAAGGTCAAGATGCTGCTAAAACAATTGAGCAACTTAACGGTTATAAAGCAGGTACACTTAACCAACACGGTATGGGTGCACTAATGAAAGGTCAAGTAGCTTCTATGGATGATGCTGCGATCAAAGCTGTTGCTGAGCATATTGCAGGACTTAAATAAGTTATTCTTTTCAAAAGCCTTTTGGCTTTTGAAATCTTTTTGAATAAATAAAAATTCTCCTATACTTAATTTACATATTGCTTCCACATTTCCCCGGAGCACATTTCATACTTGAATCTGCTTTTTTTGTATTGTCACTTGAACATTTTGTACTGAGTCTGCTCGTTTTTTCTACACGTACACAGTTGTAAAGTACTTTTGTTGTTGTTGCTTTGAGTACACAGTCACGTCTGTTATCATTTTCTCTCAGTTGTTTAAGCATATTCATTTTCTTTTTGACAAGCAGTGTTGAACCATCCACCATACTCGCGCCGCATTTTCCCGGACCACACTTCATACCGCCTTGGGTAATAGATTCTTTTTGTTTTTCTCCACTACAGGAATTAAACAGCAGAAGTACAGATGACAATGCCAACATTATTTTTAATTTCATTTTGTTTTTCCTTTTTTCAATTTTCTTTTCTCATAGATCTCATAAAAAATAGGTATCAACAGCAGGCTTAATACCGCTGAACTTACAACCCCGCCTATCATCGGTGCTGCAATACGCTGCATGACTTCAGATCCGACACCTGTGGTGTACATAATAGGAAGAAGCCCCGCCAAAATAGCAAAAACAGTCATGAGTTTTGGTCGTACTCTTTGGACAGCACCTTCATAAATGGCAGCAGATAGATCTGTTTTATTAAAATCTTCTGCTTTTTTCTTGCGCATCTCCTCTACACTCTCCTGCAAATAGACGATCATAACTATGGCTGTCTCGGCAGCAACACCAAGCAGGGCTAAAAAACCTACGATCACGGCGATACTCATGTTAAACTGTAATATGTCTATATAGAGTAGTCCACCCAAGAGAGCGAACGGCAGTGTAAAGAAAACAATGAGTGTAGGTATCATCTCCCCCAAGGCAAAGTAGATGAGTACCAGAATAACCAACAGTACAGTAGGAATAATCCATTTTATCTTTTTCATAGCAGATTCCAAATACTCTGTCTGTCCTGCCCACTCAATGTAGTATCCGCTAGGAAGCTGAATATCTTTTAGTGCTTCTATAGCTTCTTCCTTGTACTCTGTAGCACTGATATTGGATTGTGGTGTGATATAGACAAAGGTAACAGGTGTAGCCATTTCACTCTTTATAACAGAAGCACTTTCACGGTATTTCACTTTTGCAAAAGTGGAAAGGGGAACAAAGCCAAGAGGGGTCTTTACCTGTATATTACGTATATCATCAAGATTACGTCGTTCTTCCTCTTCAAAACGAAGGGCAATAGGATAACGCTCCAAACCCTTGTACATCGTAGTGATCTTCTTACCACCGATAGCAGTGGAAGTATACTCCTGAATGAGATTCTTACTGATACCGTAACGTTTGAGAGCCTCTGTATCAATATCTATGTCTATGAAAAATCCTGCACTTGCCTGATCTGAGAAGACCGATTGTGTACTTTTAAGGGAGCGGAGTCGGCTCTCTATCTTTTGTGCCACAACCTGTAGACCCTTGGCATCTTTTCCATAGAGTTTGATCCCTATAGGGGTACGGATACCTGAGAGCAACATATCGATACGACCGCGTATAGGGTAGGTCCATGAGTTTACAAGACCCGGTACCTGTAAAGCTTTTTCCATCCGAGCCATAAGCTTTTCATGTGTCATACCTTCTCTCCACTGGTTTTTTGGCTTAAAGGTGATGATGGTCTCCAGCATCCCCAGTGGAGCAGGGTCGGTTGCAGAGTTTGCACGGCCTCCTTTACCAAAGACGGTAGCTACTTCGGGAAAACTCTTAATGATCTTATCGGTTTTCTGGGTGAGTGCCTTACTTTGGTCCACCGAGATACCGTATGGGGTAACAGGCATATACATCACACTCTGTTCATTGAGCATAGGCATGAATTCCCAGCCCAGCTTTTGGTAAAGCGGTATCATAAAAACAAGTATACCGATGGCAAGTGCAATGACCAGGTATTTGAGTTTTAACCCATATACCAAAATAGGGTGATAGAGCCAAATAAAGAAACGATTCAACGGATTTTTGGACTCAGGAATGATCTTTCCTTTTACAAAATAGATCATCAATACAGGTACAAGTGTTACAGCCAGAAGTGCCCCTGCTGTCATTGCAAAGGTTTTAGTAAATGCCAGAGGTGTAAAGAGAAGCCCCTCCTGACCTGAGAGAGCAAAAATAGGAAGAAAAGAGACAACTACCAAAGCCAGAGCAAAGAAAATAGGACGTCCTACAACCTGTGATGCTTTTACAATAGCAGAGATACGTTCATTGTTTGTCAGATCCCTCTTTAGAATATGCTCTTGTTTGTGTATGGCTTTATGGGTATTCTCGATCATAACAATGGAGGCATCGACCATGGCACCTATGGCAATGGCTATTCCTCCCAGACTCATGATGTTGGAGCCTATACCAAAGAGCTTCATCAGTAAAAAAGTCAAACCTATGGTAAGAGGCAGAACGATAAGTACGATGAGTGAAGAGCGTAAGTGAAGCAAAAAAAGCCCGATGATAATGACAACGATGATACTCTCTTCTACCAATGTACTCTTGAGTGTATCAATGGCTTTGCTAATGAGTTCCGAACGGTCATAGGTAGTAATGACATCCACCCCTTCAACTTTGAGTTCTTTCATTTTTGCGTTGATGCGTTCAAGGGCACCATAGACATCTTCACCATAGCGTACCATAACGATACCGCCGACAACTTCTCCCTCACCGTTGAGGTCTGCCATACCTCTTCTTGCAGCAGGTACCATCTCTACACGACCTACCTGAGAAAGTGTAAGCGGTACACCCTCTTTGGTAGTGATGACAAGATCACGTATCTCATCTAAGTCCTTGATGTAGCCTTTTGCCTGTACCATCCACTCGTACCCGTTTTGAATGACGATCCGACCGCCGGTGTCATTGTTATTGTCCCTAAGTGTTTTAGAGATATCTTTAATAGAGAGATTGTGCTGTACCAGTGCATCGTTGTTTACAGTGATCTGGTACGTAGGTACGAACCCGCCAATGCTCGCTACTTCACTGACCCCATCTACACCCATGAGTGCATATTTGTAGTAGTAGTCCTGCAGTGTACGCAGTTCATCCAATGTTTTGGTTTTAGATGTCAATGCATATTCATAAACCCAGCCTACACCTGAAGCATCGGGACCCAGTGCGACTTCCATATTTGGAGGAAGTTGGCTCTGTATGGAAGAGAGTTGTTCGAGTACACGCGAACGTGCCCAGTAAAGATCGGTATCTTCTTTAAAGATGATGTAGATCAGAGCATTTTCGTAGGTAGAAAAACCACGTACGGTCTCAATGTTTGAAATAGCCAGAAATTGCGAAACCAGAGGATACGTTCCTTGATCTTCAATGATCTCCGGACTCTGTCCCTTCCATGTCACCTGCACGATGACCTGAGGAGGTGAGAGGTCAGGCAGGGCATCCAAAGGAGTATTTCTCATAGACCAGACGGAGCCTAAAATAATGAAAAGGGTAGCCATCAGGACTAAGAAACGGTTTTTGACACTAAAGGCTATAATTTTTTCTATCATCAGTAAATCCCGTTGATCTGCGCATCTGAATCCATCATAAAGAGCGCATTTTCAACAACACTTTCTCCCTCATTGAGTCCGGATATGATTTTAAAATAGTCTCTATCAAGTGGTTTGAGTACCACTTTAAGAGGTTCATACTCTCCTTTGAATTCTGTGGCAAGAAAGACATACCAGTTACCGTTCTTACGTATGGCAGCAGTACGCGGAATGACAAGGTGTATATTGCTTCCTGAACTGGCAGAGACTTTTGCGTACATTCCCGGTTTTAGATGTTTGTCGCTGTTATCTACAGTCAAGCGTAAAGTAGCAGTAGCCTCTTTGGGATCAAGTACAGGGTAAAGAAGAGACTTTTTCGCTTTGTATGTTTTATTGATACCTTTTACTTTAACCGTAAAATCATTAAGCATGTGGATATTTTCCAACTCATTTTGATAGAGTTTTACCTCTACCCACAGTTTCTTGAGACTGACGATCTGAAACAGTTTCTTTCCCGTTTTAAAAGAGGATCCCTGATTGATGTTTTTCTCAAATATCCATCCTGAAGCAGGGGCGTAGATGGTAGTAAACCTTTCAACCTTCCTGGTCTGTCTGATGTGTTCTATCTCTTTACTGTTTACCCCTAAAAGTTCAAGTTTGATCTTTGCACTCTTCAGCATGGCAGAAGAGGGGCGTTTCATATTGAATTTAATGGAGTTCAGGTAGTCCTGTTTTGCTTTATAGACTTCAGGGGAATAGACTTTTACAAGGGGGTCTCCTTGATGTACGATGGTATATTGTCTGTCACTGTAAAGTTTCTCAACAAATCCGGAGTACCAGGCTGTTACATCTGTTTTAAGTGATTCATCTTCTACGAGGTAACCGTAATTTATCTGTTTATGGGAACGCACAGTTTTTTTGACGGTGACTGTTCTGACATTAAAAAGCTGTTCAATCGTAGGTTTGTGTTCTTTTTTTTCTTTTTTTACTATTGTATTAAGGGGTACTTTTTTAACAGGTACTTTAACACTTATTTCTTTGCCTGTACTGCATTTTCCGGCTTCACATTTCATCTCCGCATGAAGTGCTGTAACGTAAAGTAAACATAGAAGTATGATCTGTCTGTGAAAGGTTAACATTACAGTCCTCCTATAAGTGCTTTGAGTTTGGCTTTGGTACGCATATATTCAGCTTTCATGGAAATGCTCTCCTCTTCAAGTGAAAGTTTTTGTTCAAGTATGTTGGTATAGGTAGAAAGGTCAGCACCTTCTTCAATGGCAGAAGCGCTGAGTTCAAGCATATGTTCTAGTTGAGGAAGGCTTTTTCGTTGTATGATATTGTAAATACGGTATGCCTCTTTGAGCTTTGCATAATTTGCACGTATCTCACTTTTTAGAAATGCTTTATAGTCCAAAGAGGCACTGACGCTTGAGAGAGCCTCTTTTCTGGCTATCTCCGAGTTGAGTCTTTCTGTACCGTAAAGCGGCAGGGACATCCCTACGGTCACCGAAGCATAGTCAGGGAAATCAGGTCGGTTGAAATAGCCGATTTTTACATAAGGATCAGGATGTACCTCCATATCCACAAGTGCTTTATTTGCATCAGCTACTCTGTTTTGTGCCAGTTTCATATGGTAGGCAGGGTTGCGTAAAAGTCTGTTAAGATAGTATTTGAGAGATCCGGGTCTTTTAATGTGCAGCTTGTCATTGATCTTTTTGATCGGTCTTTGTACCAAATAAGCAAGTTTCTCTTTTTGTGATCGAAGCAGCGACCTGTAACGCTCCTGTCGTATCTCTATCCTCGAGAGTGAAAGCTCTGCAGAAATGCTCTTGGCATGACTCATATTATCTGTGGAGATCATGTCTGTATAGAGTTTGATGTTTTGCTTTGCGAGTTGTCTGTATCGGTGTAGTACCCGGATACGTGCCTCAAGCTCTTTAATGGTGTAGGCAGTTGTTCTGATTCTCAGTGCAAGTTGTACACGTGCCGCTTCATAGCTGTGCAGAACCACATGCTTTTGTTCCCTGGCATAGGTTTTTTTTGCATCCAGTTTCCCAAACCACGGGAATTTCTGTTTAAAATTGATAGCATGGTATTGCATTCTCTCTTCTGAACGACCCAGAGGTTTTCTGAACTGTATATCGTTGATAGTAAGGGAAAGATCAGGGTTTGCCCACTTCCCGGATTTCTCTATACGCTCATCCATAGCTGAGAGACGATGCTGTATTGTTTTGAGGGAAGGATGTTTTTTGAGTGACTGTTTGACCATTTGATCAATACTCTGTGCCTGAAGCAAACCTAAAGTCAATAAAATAGAGAAGAAAAGACGCATATTCTGTCCTAGATGTAAATTAGTTTTATTTTATCTTAAGTTTGTGCAATAAGTGTGCACCAGCCTTGTACACTTTAAAACCAAAATCTTAACCCAATCACCAGACTGGTCTCATTAACAGGGGTGTAGTCATAGGTATTGCCAAATGTTCTTTCCCATGTCACACCGATATAAGGAGCGAATTCACGTACAAATTCATAGCGTAAACGCAAGCCTGCTTCTATGGATGAGAGTCCGCTTCCAAGACCCATCTTTGGGTCATCTTTGGTATAGAGGTCTGCTTCAAGTGACGGGGTGAGAATAAGCTTTTGGGTGATCAGTGCTTCATACTCTGCATCTAAACGCAAGCCGACATTTCCTTTGCTGTTGAAAAGAAGGGCTGCTCTTGTCTCAAAGTAATAGGGTGCCAAACCTGCAATGGCAACTTCTCCCCATGTTCTGGAAGCATCGGCATTCTTGTCATAAACCATACCTGCCTGAACATCCCAGAACGGTGCAATGGCTCTGGAGTAGACCAACTCATTCTGGCTGCTCTCCAACCCTTCGGAAGTTGCTTCTCCTGCACTGTAGAGATAGAGTTTGTGGATATCATACCCTATCCAGAAGCTTCCTTCCCAGACACGGGTATTTTCACTGTTGTTGAGCAGTTCAAATCTATCCATCACGAACATTGTCACCAGCGGATCATCTTCCATATCTGCAGAGACTGTTTGTGCAAGTCCCATACCCAGTAATACACTCAATAATAATTTTTGCATCATATCCTCCTTAGGCTACTACGACTTTTCTGAACATACCTGCCATGTGATAGAGCAGATGACAGTGATATGCCCATGCCCCTTTGGCATCGACGGTCACCCTGTAACTTATCTTCGATCCTGGCTGTACGATGATGGTATGTTTACGTACCAAACGGTTATCATCACCTGTCTCCAGGTCACTCCACATTCCATGCAGGTGCATAGGGTGGTTCATCATCGTATCATTGATAAAGGTGATACGCAGACGCTCCCCGTAACGGAACTGCAACGGTTTGGCATCGGCATATTTGATCCCGTTGATCGACCACATGTAGCGCTCCATATTTCCCGTAAGATGTAAAACGATCTCTCTGTCGGGTTTTCTGTGTTTTCGAGTAGAGTATCTATTTTTTAGATCTGCATAGGTAAGCACTTTTCTACCATTATTTCGTAGTCCTACACCAGGGTCATTGAGTCTGTATTTAGGAGACATCGCCATCATGGTGGTGTGCAGACCTCTTTTCATAGGAAGTTTGGTAATAGGGTACTTTTGATCTTCCATTGCTTGGAATTCGTACTTTTTCATCGCTTTTTTGTTTGGCATTTTCATACCGCTGCTACACTTCATTCCTCCGCCATGTCCCATACCGGACATATCCATACCCATATCGACCATGGTGAGTTTTGGTACAGGATCCATATGTGGTGCTTTTGCCAACCTGTCAACATTCGGGGTAAGTGAGCCCAATGCATAACCTGAACGGTCAATGCTTTGTGCAAAGATAGCGTAGGCTTTGTTGCTTCTTGGTTGTACGATGACATCGTAAGTCTCGGCTACACCTATGCGGAACTCTTCTATGCTTACGGGTTTTACATGGTTACCGTCTGCTGCTACAACTGTCATCTTCAGTCCTGGGATTCGTACATCAAAGAAGGTCATCGCTGCTGCATTGACAAAACGAAGCCGTATTCTCTCCCCTGTTTTAAAGAGTGCTTTAAACTGTGTTGCAGGGTTTTGCCCGTTCATCAAAAAAGTATAGGTATATTCTGTAATATCAGAGATGTCACCGTCATTCATACGCATCTCGTTCCACATTTTTCTGTCATTAAATGCGGTAGAAAGACCTTTGTTTTTGACTTCTTCTATAAAAGTACTGACTGTTCTTTGTGAGAAGTTGTAGTAGTCACTCATCTGTTTGAGTTTTTTGTAAATGGTAGTGGGTCTCTCATCACTCCAGTCAGAGAGAACAACGACATAGTCTTTGTCATATCTGAACGGTTCTCGCTTTTTAGCTTTGATGACAATGGCACCATAGATACCTGTCTGCTCCTGAAATCCGGAATGACTATGGTACCAGTAGGTTCCGTGTTGCCGTACCTTAAACCTATAAGTAAACGTTTCTCCCGGGGCAATACCGTTAAAACTGATACCGGGTACACCATCCATTGCAGGAGGGAGAATAATGCCGTGCCAATGAATAGATGAACTTTTCTTTAAGTGGTTGGTAACATGAAGTGTAACGGTCTCTCCCTCTTGCCAGACCAAAGTCGGTCCTGCAACTTGCCCATTGACCGTTGTGGCTACAGCATGATCTCCGGTAATATTGACCGGTGTATAGTCAATATCAAGAAAAAATTCATTTCCGGTAAGGATGTTGCTGTTATTGATTTTCTTTTTTATACTTTTGGCTTGCAGATCAGTTGTGCTTAAGCCTATAATAGAAGTGGCAGCCACCCCTTTAATAAATGTTCTTCTTTTCACACGGGACTCCTTTGATTTTCTTCATGTAGTCTACTGCTAAAGTGTGTAGAACATGTGTAAACAAACTACACACTTTGTGCACATAGTTCTATTACAATGGAACTGTACCAAGGGCAATTGTCCTTAAAATTCAGTACGAAAAGGATATATAATGAAAAAGTTAGTTTTAGCAAGTATTCTTGCTTTAGGTCTTGGATTCGGATTTGCGTATGCAGACGGAGAAAAAGCGGCACTAGAGTTGGAACATGCAAATAAAACAGCAACCGGAGATGACAGTGTTGATGCTGATATGTCAAAAATGAAAGCGGCAGGTAAGTGTAATGCCGGGCAAAGCGGTAAAGTAAAAGTGAAAGTGAAAAAGCCTGCAAAAAAACCGACAAAAGCTGAGTTGGAGCTGGAACACGCCAATAAACTTTCTACAGGTGATGACAGTGTAGACGGAGATATGGGAAATATGAAAGCACAAGGAAAATGTAACACAGGTAAATGTAATACCGGTAAATAATCTGCTTCGTTAAAAATTCATTTCTTTCCCCTCCCTCATATAGCCTATGTCAGCATAGGCTATATTTTTTTTCTTATGTATATGCACACTTTTTACACACTTCCTCTCTATAATAGTTCAAGATAAAGAAAAGGATATATAATGAGCAAAATAGTAAAAGATATTGTATGCGGTATGGATGTCTCGACTGATACAGAATTTCATCAGGAGTATAAAGATAAGACATACTATTTTTGTTCAGAAGGGTGTCAACATAAATTTGATACCGATCCATTAGTGTATCTGAATAGTTATGATGATTCCTCTTTGGAATGTGAAACCTGTATACCACTTTTTAAAGAAGAAGATCCGCATATGCAGAATAGTTCTCTAAATATGAATACCATGTACACATGTCCCATGCATCCTGAAATTCAACAAAAAGGACCCGGCAGCTGTCCTATATGCGGTATGGCACTTGAGCCTATGGGAGTAGCAGAAGATGATGTTGAGAATGAAGAACTGTTAGATATGACCAAACGTTTTAAAATAAGTACACTTTTGGCTCTGCCTGTATTTATTTTAGCAATGGTTGCTGACCTGGCACCGCAGTGGCTGCCTTCATGGCTCTCTATGAAAGCAGTACAGTGGATAGAGTTCATTTTAGCAACACCGGTAGTATTGTGGGGCGGATGGCCTTTTTTTGTAAGAGGATACAATTCAGTAAAAACATGGAATCTCAATATGTTCACCCTGATCGCTCTGGGTGTCGGGGCAGCATGGCTCTACAGTATGGCAGCACTGTTTCTCCCTCAAATATTCCCTCCAAAAATGCAGTTTGAAGGTGGTTTGGTGCATGTCTATTTTGAAGCAGCAGCAGTGATTGTTGCATTGGTGCTGCTGGGACAAGTACTTGAACTGCGTGCTCGTTCACAAACCAATACCGCTATCCAAAAGCTTCTTGGCTTGGCTCCCAAAACGGCACGTATTGTCAGAAGTAACGGTGAAGAAGAGGATATTGCTCTGGAGCATGTTAAAGCAGGAGATGTTTTGCGTATTCGTCCGGGAGAGAAGATCCCCGTAGACGGTGTTGTGTTAGAGGGACAGAGTCATATCGATGAATCTATGGTGACGGGTGAACCTATTGCTGTGGGTAAAAAAGAGGGAGAGACGGTGATAGGAGCAACGGTCAATACTACCGGATCATTATTGATCAAAGCTCAAAAAGTGGGAGCAGATACCTTGCTTGCACAAATAGTTGAGATGGTCGCTAAAGCACAGAGATCCCGTGCACCCATTCAAAAACTTGCCGATCAGGTATCAGGTTATTTTGTTCCGGCAGTTGTACTGGTTGCCTTGGCAGCATTTGTTGTTTGGTTCATTTGGGGACCTGAACCTCGTCTTGCCTATGCAGTAGTGAGTGCCGTGGCTGTATTGATCATTGCATGTCCGTGTGCATTGGGACTTGCTACCCCTGTATCGATCATGGTAGGTACGGGTAAAGGTGCACAGATGGGAGTACTCATCAAAGATGCGGAGGCTTTGGAGACGTTGGAAAAAGTCGATACTTTGGTCGTAGATAAAACAGGTACACTCACCCAGGGAAAGCCTAAACTTGTCACTGTTGAGGTAGCTCAAGATATTGATGAAGCTACTTTTCTCAAAGTTGTGGCATCACTGGAACAATCAAGTGAACACCCTTTGGCACAGGCGATCGTACAAGGTGTCAAAGAACGGGGTATAGTACTTGCAAAAGCAGATAATTTCAACTCTGTAACAGGGCAGGGAGTAACAGGAGATGTAGATGGTATTTCTGTAGCGATAGGTAATAGAAAACTTTTAGAAGGTATGGAGATAGGTACCGGTGATCTTCCTAAAAGATCCGAAGTATATCGTCAAGAGGGACAGACGGTAATGCTTATAGCTATGGATGGTAAAGCTGTAGGGCTTATCGGTGTGATGGACCCGATAAAAGAGAGTACACATGATGCCATCAAAGCCTTGCATGATGAAAAAATAGAAGTAGTGATGCTCACCGGTGACAACCGTCTGACAGCTCAAGCGGTGGCAAAACGCTTGGGTATAGACAGAGTAGAGGCAGAAGTCTCTCCCGAAGATAAAGCCCGTATTGTGACAGAGCTTCAAAAAGTGGGTAAAAGAGTTGCCATGGCAGGAGACGGGGTCAATGATGCTCCGGCATTGGCTCAGGCGGATGTAGGGATAGCAATGGGTACAGGAACAGATGTAGCAATGGAGAGTGCCGGAGTTACACTTGTCAAGGGTGATCTGGGCGGTATCGTCCGAGCGATCAAACTCAGCCGTGCAACGATGCGGAACATCCGGCAGAACCTCTTTTTTGCCTTTATCTATAATTCGTTAGGAGTCCCTGTGGCTGCAGGTGTACTCTATCCGTTCTTCGGTGTACTTCTCTCTCCTGTGATCGCCGCAGCGGCTATGAGTTTCTCTTCCGTTTCGGTTATAACAAATTCATTGCGTTTAAAAAGTTTAAAGTTGTAGCTAAAGCCTTAAAGAAAGGGTGTCTAATGAGCAAAAAGTGTTATTCTCTATAAATATAATAAAATCTATTGATTTACTTGACATTGAAATATTTTTTAGTTAAACTACGCTCATAATTATTTAAATAATAGTTAAAAGGCACTTCTAAAAACCCTAGATATTCACAACGGACAAGGGTATTTTTGTTTTTCCGGGAAAGTTGTTCTCTCCCCTTTTATATTGTTAAAATTAACTCGGAAAAACAGGAATGCAGTGAAACTCTAGGGTATTTAGAGGTGCCGGAAAAATGAAAGGGAGAAAATCCCTTAAGGAAAATCATGTCTCAGTCATGCCCTATCTCTGCCAATAGAATAGATACTAATATAGTCAGAGTCATCTCTTTTCAGGTAATACTGTTTACATTGGCACTTCTTTTTACCCATGAGAAATTCTTTGCACTGGTGATTCTGTTTGATTTTTCAGTAAGAGCAGTGCGCATGATGAAAATAAGTCCTTTTTACATGATAGGCAAATTCATGTTAGACGGATGGGGAGCTGAGCCTAAGATGTGTGATGAGTCACCTAAACGTTTTGCGTTGTATTTAGGCTTGTTTGTTTCATTGATAATGACATTATGTCTGCTTAGCGGGACAGTACAGATAGCGATATTCATAGCAGTTATCCTGTTGGCCTGTGCATTACTTGAAACATTATTCGACTTTTGTATCGGATGTAAGATATACTATGTTATTCAATTAATAAAAGGTACATACAAAAATGACAGGAATCTCTACTAAGACCATCTATGCCGTTGCCGCACTTCATGAACTCGGTTCCACACAGGGAGATGAAGTACTGAAGATCAAAGAGATTGCAGCGCGTGCATCTGTTCCCCAGAACTTTTTAGAACAGATACTCTTAGAGCTTAGAAAACAGGGAATACTAACAAGTGTTAAAGGGGCAAAGGGTGGTTATAAACTTGCTAAAAATCTTAAAGATATTATGCTCAAAGATATCATTATGATCCTTGAGACGGATGCACTCTCTGATGTATGCAAGACAAACAATCCTGCCTTGAAACTCTTTTGGGAAGATATAAAAGAGGGTGTTTCAAACGTCTTTGATGTCCCACTTTCAGAACTTAAGAATTACCAGCAAAAAGCCAATCATACACTGAATTATTCAATTTAGGAAAACCCATGAAAGATTTTAATTACTACAATACCCTTTTAGTGCAAAATATAGGTTCTAAAGTAGGACCTGTCGCACCTACCATCGTTTCCTCTGCAGCATTTGGATATGAAGATGCCCAGACGGCAGAAGGTATTTTTGCAGGAGAGGTGAACAGTCCGCTTTATGCCAGGGTAGGAAATCCTACCAATGCCAAACTTGAATCAGTGGTTGCGAAGATGGAAGGCGGTTTTGGTGCTATTGCTACCTCTTCGGGAATGGGAGCCATCTCCATGGTGACCACAGCCTTTTTAAAAGCAGGGGATGAAGTACTTTGTATCGGCGGTTTTTTTGGTGGTACCTATACGCTTATTACTGAGACCATGAAACGTTTTGGAGTGATGAACAGTTTTTGTGAAGTAGACGATTTCTCACATATAGAAGCAAAACTCAAATCAGGTGTGAAAATGGTACTCATGGAGAGTGTGGGAAACCCGAGCCTCAGGCTTCCGGATATTAAAACCATAGCAGAGATGTGTGATGTCTATGAGACACTGCTTGTTATGGACAATACAGCTACACCGCTTATCGTAAGACCGTTGGAGTTGGGTATAGACATTGTCGTGCATTCCAGTACCAAAAATATGAGTGGACACTCCGCAGCACTGGGTGGTGTGGCAGTTTTCAGAGCGGTAAAAGAAGAGGGTGACAAACTTTTCAATGAGAAGTATGCTGATGTGCATAAGATCGTTAAAAAAATGGGTAAAAAAGCATTTATCCCTATCTGTAAGAAACGTGCCATAAGAGATATGGGGATGACTGCCAATGCATTTGGTTCATTCCTGACCATGCTAGGTCTTGAGACACTCGCACTCAGAGTAGAACGTGTCAATGCCAGTGTAGAACAGGTAGCAAAACTGCTTGATGAGAAGTTACCCGAAGGTGTGCGTGTGAATCACCCTTCGCTTCCTTCCCATCCTGACCATGAACGATATTGCTCAGATTTCAAGCAGGGATGCGGACCGCTTTTGAGTTTGAACTGCGGAACCAAAGAGAGAGCTTTTGCACTGCTTAACAAGCTCAAACTGGTCACACAGACAGCAAATATAGGGGACAACAGAACTCTTGCCCTCCATATGACCAGTACGATATACAGTGATTTTGATGTGACAACACGACATTTTCTGGGTGTAGATGAAGGATTTATCCGTGTTTCCATAGGTTTGGAAGACCCTGAACTGATAGCAAATGATTTTTTACAAGCAGCCAATGAACTCTAAATTTTTATTTTATTTTTCTATTCTTCTTTTCTTTGCGTTTGTCTCTCTTGAAGCAAAAGAGAGACAGAGTGCTTTAACGTATCTCAATGATATACGTCAAAAGAGCGGGCTTATTACACTCAGATCCAATGCGCAACTATCCAAAGCAGCAAATGCACATTCAAAGTATCTTGTCAGACATCAAACGAACGGGCATTATGAACAAAAAGGGAAAACCGGATATACAGGAAGAGTACCAAGTGACAGGGTTTTAAGAGCAGGGTATGCTTCTAAGTCAGTCATGGAAAACCTTTCTGTTAATGCCGGAACTTCCAAACATTCTATAGAGACACTCTTTGCAGCCATTTATCACCGTTTTGTTTTTCTGGATTTTTCTAAAGATGAAGTAGGTATAGGCAGCAGTATCGGTAAGAAGAGTAGAAAGATAAGCTCTGCATTAGTTTATGAACTGGGTGCATCAACCATTAACCGATTGTGTAAGAGAACTTTTCCTAAAAAGAACGGATTCTTCTATATGCAGAATCTTTGTAAAAACAGTGCCAATGTCATTCCTCAAATGCTTTTTCTTCAAAAGCAGGACGAAATACGGCAGAAGAACAGTCCGGTTGTGCTCTATCCTTACCCCGATGCTGTGAATGTTCCACCGGTCTTCTATACTGAGCATCCACACCCTTTACCCGGTTCACTGGTAAGCGGTTATCCTGTTTCCGTACAGTTCAATCCTGCTTTTTACAAAAAAGTAAAGCTGAAAAAATTCCGACTTTTTGACAGTAGCGGAAAAGAGATAAAACGCAAGAAGATCCTCTCTTACCATAATGACAAAAATCACCGTTTTACAAAGCTTGAATTTGCTCTGATGCCTTTGAAACGGTTGGAATACGCAATGACCTATCGTGTAGAGTTTGAAGCTCTGGCTGACGGGAAGAGGGTAAGGAAAAGTTGGAAATTCACAACGAAAAAGCCTCAAGGCAGACTCTACAGGATCACTAAAAAACGAACGAAGATAAAGGTAGCCAAAAATGAGAAAATAGTACTCTATTTTGTACCCAGGAATAGAAAAGATCTGCTTGGTAGGGTGACACTTTCAAGGTCTCTGCATGTACGTTACTTAGATCAAAATACACTTGAAATAACTTTGCCTCATAGGCATTTGGCAAAAGAATATCATTTAAAAGCAGCAGGAAGAGAAGTTATCTTAAAGAGATGACTTCAATCCGTAAAAATAACTCTGTACTTTTAAGATACTTTGTGTCTCTAGTCTTTCAAGGAATGCTTCGATCTTGTCTTTCTCTTTCCAGACAGGTTTTACAACATTCGCTGCTTTGGCAAGTTGCGTTTTAGCTTGGCTTTTGATGCCTATCTCATCGATGAGTCCTGCCTTTTTAGCTCTTAGAGAAGAAAAAATATGTGCATCGGCATAGCTTTTTGAAGCCTTCTTATCCAGTCCTCTTGCAGTAGCCACATCATGTACGAAAAGCTCATAGGTATCTCTGGTGAGTGTCTCAAGTTCAGCTCTCTCTTCGCTTGTCCACTCACGTGTAGGTGTACCGGCTTCTTTATAGGTACCTTGCTTTACAACCTGTGTCTTTACCCCTATTTTGTCCATGAGTTCTTTGACATTGGCACTCTCCATGATCACACCGATGGAACCTACAATGGCTCCGGGATTGGCAATGATCTTCTGTGCATAGATGGAACTGTAGTAACTGCCGCTTGCCATAATACCGCTGGCATAGGCGATGACCGGTTTATGTTTTTGGAGTTCTTTGATGGCATAGGAGATCTCGATGGAGGGAGGTACCGCCCCACCGGGAGAGTTTACATTTAAAAGTACACCTTTTATGGCTTTATTCTTTTGTGCCTCTTCTATCTCTTTTACTATCTTGTCCGCATCCATAATGGGACCAAAGAGTTGGATCTCCTGCAGGTTGGCAGGGCTCAGAGGTGTTGCAGATTTCGGCATGAGGACAACCAAGGCGATGAGCAGAAAAAGCATCCCCATAAAGTGTTGACCGATCCATTTGATGATCTTTGATAATGTACTAAACATATTTAATTCCTTGAATATAAACTTCACTAACCTCTTTGGTATGGATGATACTCCAAAGGGCTATCTCTTCTTTGCTTTGCGGCAGATCCGGCAGTGTGACCACGACAAGGTCTGCCAGTCTGTCAGCTTCAATTCTACCACAATTTAGACCGAGTATCTCTGCGGCATCTTGTGTAGAGGCTTTTATGAGCAGAGGAGCCAGCTTATTGATGGGTGCCTGGTGGTGAAGCATGAGTGCTGCTCTGAACTCATCGAAGATACTTAAAGAATCGTTGGAGCTTAGACCGTCTGTAGCTACAGAGTAAGGCAGGTCTAACTCTCTTAATACCTCTATGGCTAATCTTCCGCAGCCCAAATAACGGTTGCTTCTTGGACAGTGGGCAATGGAGTGTCCTTTACTCTGCAGGTATGCCAGCTCCTCTTTGGTTGCCTGTACGGCATGGGTAAAGTGTGCAGGGTAGTTGTCAAAGGCATGCATGAACTCTTCTATATTGGTGACAGGGGTAGAGGCATTGAAGTACTTTTCAAAGAATGCTTTGAATTCACCTTCACCTTTTTCGAGCCATTCACGTTCTGCCTGTGACTCCAGGAAGTGGGTACTAAGAGGCATCTTATGCTCTTTTGCCAATGCTACGGCTTTTTGCAGAATGACAGGGTGTACCGAGTAGGGTGAATGTATGGCAACTGCAGGGATGACCTTACTCTCTTCGGTACAACCTTGTGAAGCTTTCAGCCGCTCTAAAAAGTCACCGTAAAGCATATCGGCATACTGGGCATTGGAGCCTATAAGTTCATTGAAAAAGACCACCCTTTGAGGGGTTTGTTCACACACTTCAAGCTCTGTACCGAAACTGGAGATGGCCCCAAACGTAGTGATACCTGAGCGTAACATGTTGTCACACTCCTCCTGCATCATCTTGTTGTCACAACACTGCATCAACTCGTCTCTGTTAGCGATGACCGAGTCCAACCAGGGCATGAATGAACCGTACTCCAAAGAGGTTCTGTTGGCTGAGAACTCCAAATGCACATGGGTGTTGATGAACCCTGGGTAGATGACAGAGTGCGGCGCAGTTCTGACTATCTCAGCTTTGGGGTAAGCTTCAAGCAGCTTCTCCAAAGTATCCACTGCTCTGATATGCTCATCAAATGCCACAGCTTGGTATTCTACAAAGCCTTCAGGGGTGTAGATGTAGTCTGCTACGAGTATTTTCATAAAAATTTCCTTTTTTTAACAAGTGTGTAGCTCTTTGATCGAGTGTTTTGGCTACAACTTGATGTATTTTTAAACCGGAATTTATACATTTACTTGGGTATGCCTGTAACATTTTCTTTAAAAATTGTTTTATATAAAATTGCACCACTAAATGTTGAATTTGTTAAATTATTTTCATCAAATATTGCTGAACCTAGTGCTGATTCATTAAAATTACAGTTATCTATTTTTGCATGAGAAAAATTACCTTTCCAGATTCTTGCTTTAGTAAAATTTACATTTTTCAAGATTGCATTAATAAATGTGGCTCCTTTTATATTTGAATTAACAAATATTGCATCACTTAAATCTGCATTGGTAAAATCTGCTTTATGTGCAAGGGTATTGGTAAAATCAGCATGCGTTAAATTTGCACCGCTGAAATCTGACATACTCAGATCAATACCTCTTAAATCTGCATAATTCAAGTCACACTTGGGACAGTCTCCATCTTCTTTGAGTTTCTTCAGATCATTAGCATTAAAAGCGAAAAGGAGATTTGAACAAATTATCAGTATAGGTAGTATAATATTTTTCATTTTAAAGCCTTCAAATTTTGAAGAAAGATATTTGCTTTGCTTCCGCCAACAATTTTATTTTTTTCTTTTGAATTTTTATCAATAAAGAAAAAGGTAGGAATACCAATATAGTTAAATCCTTTTGGTAACTTATCTTTTTGAATATCAAGGGTTAAAACAATAAAATGTTTTTGTATATATTTGACAATGTTTTTATTTTTAAAAACAACTTCTTTCATATAATTACATTCAGGACACCATGTCGCAGAATACATCATCATTACTTCTTTATTCTGGTTTTTCGCTTTTTGCAATGCCTTATTAAAATTATGTTCGAATTGTAATTCACTGGCAAATAGTGCTATTGTGCATGCAATTATTAATATTAATGATTTCATAGTTTACCCTTATAGCTTTTTATTTTAAATGCTTGATTTTTAGACAACTATTTATCCAATGAACATTATAGGCATTATATACTTACAAATCGAAAATATGACATACTCCCAAATCTGGAAATAGAAATTCAATACTCCTCATAATCATTGCGTTCAAAACTCTAAGTTTACTAGGTATACATTAAACCAATTTCGCTAAAATAATACCCAAATATAATACATAAGGCAGAAAATGAAAATAGTAGTAATCCAAGGTCCGAATTTGAATATGTTGGGGATCAGAGAGCAAAATATCTATGGTCCTATGAAGTTGGAAGACATTCACGCACAGATGAAAGGTTTTGCAGAACAGAACAAACTTGAGATCGAATTTTTCCAGAGTAACTTAGAGGGTGAGATCGTAGATCGTATCCAGGAATGTATCGGTGATGCGGACGGTATCATCATCAATCCTGCAGCGTATACGCATACCTCTATTGCTATTAGAGATGCATTGGCGGCAGTGCAGATCCCGGCACTTGAAGTACACTTGAGCAATATTCACCAAAGAGAAGAGTTCAGACACAAGTCACTCACAGCTCCTGTATGTGCAGGTCAGATCGTAGGAATGGGACCGTTCGGGTACCACTTGGCAATGGTAGGAATGACGCAGATACTTTCAGAAGTAGCAGCGATGAAACAGGCACAACAACAGGCACAGGCAAAACAACAAGCATAATAGCTGATCTTGTTCCGCCTCTCCCGAGGTGGAATGCATACATACAAGCTTTTAATGGCTAACTCACTTCCTATCCGTTGAAATTTTGCATATGCATTCCCACTCAGAAGAGTGGGAACGAGCTTTTTTTATAAAACATTTTTTAGGAACCCTTATGAACTATATGCTTAAAGATGAAAATGCCATCTACTATGAATGCAACTACAGTTGTGATAATGCGCTCTATTTGCGATTGGGTGCAGAAGCATATTTTATTACTGACGGTCGCTACACAATAGATGCAAAACAACATGTCAAAGGTGCCAAAGTGGTCATAAACGGTGACTTGTACGGTGAAGCAGTCAAACTGCTTAAAAAAGCGAAAGTCAAAAAGGTTGTGTTCGATCCTAAAGAATGGAGTGTGGCAGGGTTTGAGAAGGTGAGTTCCCAAACCAAAGTAACATTTAAACCCGAACCTGACTTTTCTCACAAAAAACGCATCATTAAAAGTGATGAAGAGTTGAAGATCATCGCAAAAGCAGCCAAACTTGGTGCTAAAGCATTTAAGACTTTGGCAAAAGAGTTCAGTAAGAACGGTTTTGGTGAAAATGAGTTTACTTTAACACATAGAGCCAAAACTGTTTTGGGGGATTTTGGAAAGTATGAGTTGAGTTTTGACCCTATTGTAGCCATTAATGCAAATGCTGCCAAGCCGCATGCCATGCCTACAAAGAGAAAATTGAAAAAAGGTGATCTTCTGCTTGTAGATGCCGGGCTAAAGTACAAACGTTACTGTTCGGACAGAACACGTACGGTTTTTGTGGAAGAGGGTTTCAGGTTCAAGACCAAACAACACTTTTCAAAAAAGAAGATACAAAAAGCCTACGATACTGTACTCAAAGCCCATGACAATGCCATAGCCAAAGCAAGAAGCGGAATGAAAGCCAAAAAGGTGGATGCACTTACACGTGATATCATAGAAAAAGCAGGGTTTGGAGAGTTTTATGTGCACTCCACAGGACACGGTGTAGGACTCGACATCCACGAGATGCCCTACATCTCCAAAAAGTCAGGCACCATCATAGAAGACGGCATGGTCTTCACCATAGAACCCGGTATCTATATCCCAGATGAGTTTGGCATACGTATAGAAGACATGGTAGCCATGGTAGATGGAAGAGCTAAGGTTTTATAAAAAAGTAAAAAGAAAACATAAATTACAAAATAAAGTTATAATTCAAAAAAAGGGAAATGATGGTAAAAAGAAGAAAACTCAATAAAAACCACACATTGATTTCTACCCCACATTTCCCCTATAATACCAAAAGTAAAGGCGGCAACCTGGCACTTCTTGGCATAGGTGGGAATATAGGCGATGTCATACGCCGTTTTGAACACCTTTTCTGGTACTTTAAACGTTCACCTTTTGTGAATATAGTGGAGACAGCACCGATATTGAAAAATCCGCCGTTTGGCTATACTGAGCAGGATGATTTCTACAATTCACTGCTGTTGATTGAAACAGCGTTGACACCTCAGGCATTATTGCGTTATGTGTTACGTGTAGAGAGAGAGTTCGGTCGTAAACGTTCATTTCAGGATGCGCCGCGTACGTTAGATATAGATATAATATTTTATGAAAATGTGAAGATGGATACCAAAACCCTGACACTTCCTCATCCGGGATGGATGAAAAGAAGTTCAGTGCTTATACCTCTTGCACATATGAAAGGTTAATATGATCAATGAAACATTTGTAGCTTCAGATCCTAAAAGTGCCTATGAACAGGCAGTGGAGAAATATCGTAGCAGTGATCTTTCTATTGTCTCTGCAAAACAGGTGAAATATGATGATGGAGCATTGCGTTGTGAAGTGGTCATTGCTGTGCCCAAAGAGCTTTTCATGGAGAGATCATTTGGAGAAGAGCCTATTGTAGGGGAAGAAGAGGAGTTACTCTCAGAGATAGGTGAGCTCAAAATGCAACTTGAAGTGATGAAAGAGGGAATGTATGAGGAGATACAAAAAGAGGACAGTGTGATTTCCGAGGTGAAAGCACTTTTTATGAAAAAAGGTATTTCTGCCCGGTGGCTTGATGAGATGTTCAACGCTCTGATTGGTACGGAAGTGGTAGAAGAGAAGTCACTTCTGGTCTCTTACCTGCTTGAAGAGATAGATGAAGCATTGAAAGTAAAAGTAGAAGATCTCTCTACACCTAAAGTAATGATGCTTGTAGGTCCTACAGGAGTAGGAAAGACCACGACCATCGCCAAGTTGGCTGCACGTTATGCCTATTTGCTGGAGAGACCTTACAAAGTTGCATTGTTGAATCTTGACAGCTACAAAG
>Ga0256828_1000061_pt1 | contig 71777 bp, 88 predicted proteins | sample CV88metaG_FD_185993 | JGI IMG/M metagenome (GOLD analysis project Ga0256828, IMG submission 185993) | Hydrothermal vent microbial communities from East Pacific Rise, Pacific Ocean - CV88 | ecosystem: Environmental > Aquatic > Marine > Hydrothermal vents | place: Pacific Ocean: East Pacific Rise...
AGGTATTGGAGATGAAACTGATACAGAAGGTATTCAAGATGGTGAGTATTTCTATTTGAAAGATACTGTTAAATTATCTGAGAATGATTGGATTGCTATTACTGATGTACAATTAGAAGTTGGTGATGTTGTTACTGAGTTTGAGAGAAAAGATAAAACAACTGAAACTTTGAAAGCTAATGGCACTAAAAACCAATGTACTGCCTGGGTAATATCTGACAAAGATGGTAACATTATAGATAATTATAATATAGCTACAATTACAAGACAGGATGAAGGTAGATATACAGGTACATTTGATGGTACATTTGATAAAACAAAAATGGTTGCGGTAGGTTGTAGGAGATATGCAGTTGACGAGTTTAATCCAAATAGAGAAGGTGTTTTAATAAATTTTAGTAATAGTTCAGAAGATTTTTCAATTTCAGTAGCTCATCAGTATAATGATGGTGCTTATGAAGATGATGAATTTAGTGTATTATTTTTCGGAGGTAAAGCATAATGAAACTAAAATATTTTTATAAAATAGAAAATGATAAACTAATCAAAGGTTCAGGGTATAAAATCCCTGGAGGGTTTGTAGAGTATGATATAAACAATAAGCCAAATGAATTTTTAGAGTATGATATTGCTTATCTAAAAACAAAACTTAAACAACAAATAAAAAGTGAATTTACTAAAAGATATGAAAAATCAGTGATACATTCAGACCAAATTGACGAAGATATTGATGCTGGTGTTGAACCTTTGAGAAACATCAATGGACTTATTGATGTGTTAGCAGATGATGATAAAATTGATTATAGACTTGCTAACAATGATTTCAAAGAAGTTTCAAAAGATGATTTAATTGAAATGAAAAAAGAAATGATTAAAGCAGGTCAAGGATTATTCGCAACTAAATGGGACTTAGAGAACCAAGTAGATGGTTTAGCTGATGAAGATGTTGAGCTTACTGTTGTTGATTTTGAAAACCAATCTATTGAAGTAGTTAAGGAGGAAGATGATGAGTAAAAGATTAATACTTGCAAATTATCCAAATAACCTTGAAAATTGTACTGTGCAAGATGATGATTATACAGCCAAACATTTGGATTTTGTTTGGTGTGATACATCTGACGCAGAATGGACATTGACTTTACCTGAAAGCCCTAATGATTTTGATTGGGTAAAAATTATAGATTACACAGGTAGTTTTGATGACAATAATTTGACTGTAGCAAGAAATGGTTCTACGATTATGGGAAAAGATGAAGATCTTACAGTTGATACAGAAAATGAAAACTTCATGTTAATAGCATATGCTGGAGACTGGAGAATATACGGATAAGGAGAATAAATGAATTTTAGTGAATATAAAAGATCTCAAATTAGAGAGATTGATGGTGCTGGAAGTGGTGTTGATACTGACCTTGTTAGAGGTGGTGATCCTGTAAAAGTTGATTCTGATGGAACTGCAATTGTAAAAACAGATGATAGTTTTGTGAAGAACCAATGTACTGCTTGGGTAAATTTTGATGGAACAGATGGGACTATTAGAGATAGTTACAATGTCTCGTCAGTTACAAGAAATGATACAGGTAAGTATACTATCGATTTTGCAAATGAAATGGATAATACTGATTTTGTAGATGTTGGTTCTGGTGGAGACCAAGCAGGTGAGTATTTATCAGGTTCGTCAGATGATAGAACAACATCAAGTTTCACTTGCTGTAATTATGTTGATGGTGATGGTTATAAAGATGCAACTTTCATGAGTGTATTAATTTTTGGAGGCAAATAATGGAATTAAAATATTTTTATAAAATAGAAAATGACAGACTTATAAAAGGTTCAGGGTTTAAAATCCCTGAAAATTGTATTGAATATAATAAAAAAAATCCACCTGTTGAATTTATTGAATTGCAAAATAAAATAAATAAGATAAAAGAATTTGAAAATAAATTTAAAGAACTTAAAAAAAATAGAGACTTAAAAGTTGGTTCTATAGTTGTAGAATTATCAACAGGCGAAAAGCTTAATGGTGATGAATTATCACAAACAAGATTGAGCAGAGCCTTGAATGGGCTAATTGACGATGAAGAAATATCTTGGATAGATTCAAAAAATGAAACAATAAAATTAAATAAAGACAAAATAATAAAAGCGTTAAGATTGGCTGGCGAACAACAAACAAGCATATTTGTTGAATACAATAATCTAAGAAATAAATTGAACGAAGAATATAAAAATGTTAAAGTATAGTGATTTTGTTGTTAATCCAATGAGAAACCATAGATATAAAGTTGTTAAAGATTTGTATTTTTTAGACATAAAAGTACCAAAAGGATACAAAACTAACGGAGGAAATATACCAAGAATATTTTGGTCAATACTTCCTCCAAATGATAGCGAAATGTTGCCACTATATATAATTCATGATTACCTTTGTGATTTAGAGAATTATAAAAAAGCTGATGAATATCTTCTTATAGCTGGAAAAGAACTTCATGTATCAAAATGGAAATTAAAAATTATCCATCTCGCTGTTAGAATTTGGCATAAAATTAGATATAATTCATAAAAAAGTACAAAGGATAAAACAATGTTTGGTATAGCAACAATGCTTGAAGCTGCAGGTTCTAAATTATTAAGTAAATTAATTAACACTGGATCTGAAAAAGCTAAAGAATTTATAGAGAAAAAAACAGGTGTAAACTTAGATAAAGAACCAAGTAATGAAGATGTAAAAAAGCTTGTTGAATTTGAGAAGAAAAATTCAGAAGAAATTCAGAAAAGGTTAGAAAGTATTTTAAAAGATAAACAAAATGCAAGAGAAATGAATGTTGAGTTATCTAATAGTAATGGTAGTTGGTTAATAAAAAACACTGGTTCTATTATAGCATTAACAACAATTATTGCTGTATTCGCTTTATTTGGCTTATTATTACATGGTGATTTAAGTATTGAAAACCCAAATGTATCTTTAATCTGTGGATATGCTGGTGGATATGTAATGGCTATTCTATCATTCTATTTCGGCTCTTCAAAAACTGAAGCTGATAAGGTTAGATAATGGAATGGGGTGTAATAGAATGGACATCCTTGGTACTCGCAGGAACAACAATTAGTGGTATTCTTGGAAAGGCATATCTTAATATTGTAAAGTCAAATGTTCATACTTCTGAAAAAATAGAGAATGGATTTGATAAATTAAATGAGATAGAAAAAACTACTTCAAGAGAACTTCATGATTTAAAAATAAGGTTGAGCAATAAGGCAGATAAAATACAAACATTAGAAACAATGTTGTTTGATTATTTAAAAAAACATGAAGCTGATAAAATATATGTAAAAAAAGATATAATAGAACCTAAGATGGAAAATTTACATAAAAATCAAACAATGATATATGAAGATTTAAAAGATTTTAGAGATGATTTTAAAAAGTCTGTAGCAAAAATAACTGGTGGACTTGAAAAACATATTGAAACAGATATGCAATTTCAAAAAGATATGCTTGTTGAACTTAAAAATATAGCGCAAGGTAAAAACAATGGGTAAATATAAATTAGGAAAAACATCATTATCAAGACTTGAAGGTATAAATAATAAATTGGCAACTATAGTACATATGGCTATAGAGGAAACTGAGCAAGATTTTACAGTTGTAGAGGGCTTAAGAAGTGTAGAAAGACAATTTGAATTATTCGAGAAAGGGTATACTGAGTTAGACGGATACAATAAAAAATCTGCACATCAACTTGGTACTGCTGTTGATATAGCTCCATACAAAAATGGGGAGATATTATGGGATATAAAAAAATATCCTGCTGAATGGTTAGAAATTGGACGAGTTATGCTTAGATCAGCAAGAAGATTAAATTGTAATCTTGAATGGGGTATCACATATAATTTACCAAAAGGTATTGATGCACCACACTTTCAATTAAAGGACTAATATGGCTAACATAGAGAAAATGGGTAAAAACTTTTATATAGGTGGAGTAGATCCAAGGTCATCTACATTTACACTTCCTATAGATGCTGTATACTTAAATAGTGATACTGGTGAAATCCTTAAACATCTTGGTAAAAATGAATATAAGCCTATCTTAAAACAATCAGTTATAGACAATATAATTGAGTGGACAAATAGTATATATATATCTATAGACGATGACTATAGTGCCAAAGAAGGGCAAACGATACTTGTTGATACTACAGACAAGGAAATTACAATAACACTTCCTAAAGAACCTGTTAAGTATTCAAAAGTGGTAATCATGGATGATAAAGAGAACTTTGATACAAATAAGTGCACAGTGGCACCTGGTGACGATGAAACAGTTCTTGGTGACGAAGATGGTCTTGAACTTGATGTAAAAAATGCAAGTGTAACATTGTTGTATAAAAATGGAGATTGGAGAAGAATAAATGGTTAAATTAAGTGATTTAAAGGAAGAAGAATTAAACGACCTTAAAGATATAGTCTTGCAAGATTCTCTTGAGGTTGATGATGAACTTAAGGTTAAGAAAAAAGCAACATTTGAGGAAGATCTTGATGTTGCTGGTGATTCTTCATTATCTGGTACTTTAGATGTTGATGATAATGTAACTATGAATGAAGATTTAAGAGTTTATGGATCAACAAAAATAGATGGAACTTTGGATATTCTTGATAACACAACACTTGAAAAAGAACTTAGTGTTACAGAGAAAACAACACTTGAAGATGAACTTGAAGTTAAAAAAGCTTCATCATTCAGAGATGACGTATCTATAGATGGTATCACAAGTTTAGGTTCAGATTTAAATGTTGATGGAAAGGCAACACTTAATGATGAAGTTGATATTGAAAAAGCAACAACATTAAAAGATGTATTATCTGTTGATGGTGCCACAACATTAAAATCAACTGTTGAGGTTGATGATAAGTTTACAGGTAAAGAAGATTCTGAATTTGAAAAAAGTTTAAAGATACATTCAAGCAGTGATAACAATACTGAAATAATCAACAACTTAGTCAGATTAAAGAATTCAAACGGTGATTATTCTCAGTTGAACCAAATAGATGATGATCAGATTTTAGAACTATCTTTAAAAGATAGTGATGGAAATACACTATCAGTGATGTACTTGAAAAACGACTTAACTCAAATAAATAATAATCTTGATGTAAAAAAATCAGTACATGTAAACACACAAGATGAAAACATAAATCTAAGTTTAAATAAAAACTCAATTGATGCTCATTGCAAAAACTATTATATGACGTTTAATAAATATGATGGTGAAGATGATAAAAGAGGCGAAATAACTATCAGAGACAATGACGATAATGTTTTAAATAAAATAGTTATTGATGATGTAAACACATTTTTTGATAAAAATATCGTTTCAAAAGGAGATATATCAACAGATGGATCTGGTGTATATGTTAAGAAAGATGATGACAATCAAATAGATATTCAAGTAAATGAAATTAAGTTGTGGGCTAAGAGAAGTGATGACGATAAAAAAACATATATGTATTTAAATCAAACTGATGATAGTTCGGGTTCTGATATTTGTTTTAGAGATAAGGATGATAATAATTTAGCTTCAATTAGACTAACAGATAATTTAATTACAATGGAAAATCATACAAATATAAAAGCTGATCTAACAATTCAAGATGGTAATGATAATAGTATGATTTTACACGACAATGAAATTAAACTAAAAGCAAAAAATTATTATTTTTATGTAAATAAGGATGATGGAGATAAAGCAAATTGTAGATTAGAAGTTAGAGATAATGATGATAGCGTTAAATCATCAATAGTAATGGGCACTGGTTCTACAGATATATCTAATGCTGTTAAAATTATGGATAATAAATTAACTATAAATTCAGGTTCTGATTATTATACTGAAATCAATGAAAACGATGTTACATTTGGAGCAGGTGATGATGGTGGTAAAGCTGTATTCACAAAAACAAATGCTTCAACTGATTGTAGATTAGAGAACCAAGATAAAGATGGGAATGTATTATCTAAAATCAAGTTTCAAGGTAATTATGTAGAAGTAGGTAATAGTGGGAATAACTTACATTTATCAACAACTTCATATAGATTTGACAAACTACACGGCTCAGATACTAAAATAAAAGCTGATAGTGATTTAGACAAAGGTTGGTATAGTATTGCTACATTCTCTAAAAATAAAGGTAGAGGTATGGCAAGATTTATGATTTTAGATGTTAAATCAAGCCACCACCAAGTAATTGATTTTGGTGTTACTCATATGTATGGTGTTGATGGTTCTAACAATATATCTGTGTTTCAACAAGCATACTATAATAAGCAAGTTGTTAATAAAATAAGAATTAAAGAAAAAGATACTTATGATGGAGCTGTTGTTCAAATTTTAATATCTAATGATGCAGATGGAGAAAATGATTTATCTGTATTCTATTTAGGTCACAATCCTTATGAAGATGGTTGGAAACTTAAAAACTTTATACCTGATGACACAGATCCGGGTGATGTAGACCACTATGATGATATGACTGAAAAAGTTAGAGTAAATATGACTAATCAAAAATCTGGTTCTTTCTATGGTAGGGATATTTATTTTAGAGATGGAAAAGGTGTAGCATTCATGAATGACACTGATAGTGGTGTAAATGTGGCTATACACGCTGAAGGGGAACATTTATATATTAGGGAACCTGAAGATTCAAATAAAGAGTGGTTGAGAATACAAGATGATAAAGAAATGTATGTTTTTGGTTCTTTAGTACACAGAAGCGCTAATAGGGTTTACTGTTCTGTTTATAGTGATCACACAAGCATAGAAACAGATCAAAAATATCCATTTAACAAAGTAGATGTTGATAATACTGGTTCTTGGGATACTGATAATTACGAGTTTGTTTGCCCAAGGGATGGTGACTATAAGGTTACTTGGGGTGGATTTATTGGAAGTAGTAGTTCTGATATATATAGATACTTTGTGAGAAAAAATGGTGACAAAATACATGATTCTCATGTTAGACAAATAGGAAATGATCATGATAATTATGCATCAAGTGGATTTAAAGTTATAATTATATCTTGTGATGCTGGAGATAAAATAGATATTTATTTCCAATCTGACAACGATGAAAAAGACCATGGTGGAACATCTTATAATAGTTTAGCTATAGAATTAATGAATTAAAGGTAATAAGGCAAATGAAAACAATACATGTAACATTAGACGAAAATAACATAGTCAAAAATTGGTACTCAGAAGAAGCTCACGGAAGTTTTAAAATACAAGATAAATCAACTAAAGAAGAGATAGACTCTTCTCTATTTGGTACTGAGCCTGAAAAATACTATTATTTTAAAAGTAGAGATAAAAATAAAGTTATTGGTGAAGAAGGTGGAGAGCAAGATTATACATACTATAGAACTAAATTGATTGATAATCCTAATTGTAGAATACCAGAAGATGCAATTGAGTTTCCAGATGAACTATTTAAAAAGCTACAATTAGGTGTAAATTTTAAATATGAAAATCATGTATTTTCTGAATACATAGAACCTATGAACATTAACGTTGAAAAAGAAAAATACAAAAAAAGATTAATTCAATTTTGCAAAAATAAACTAAATGAAGTAAAAATATATTTATTAGGAAAAGACAAGACTGATGCTGATGTCGAAAGATATGAATTGAAGTACCAAAGTGCTATAAATAAAAAATATGAAGATATTATTGTAGAGGCTTCATTTGTAAACATTCCTGTTGAAGAATTAGCAAAATCAATAATTAAAAAACATAATGAATGGACATCAACACTTGGTACTTATTCAGGAAGAATAGAGGCATTTAGAGTTGCTTGTAATTTGTTTATTGATTCAACTGATGATTTAGATAAAATAAAACAATTGTATGAAGAGGCTAAAAAATTTGATGCCTCAACAACTGACAAAGATATAATTGATTTATTTGAAAAATTTGGATATGATAAAATAGTTATTCAAGATGTGAATAAAAAAGGTATTTTAAATAAATTAAAGATATTTTTACTTGGAGGTAAATAATGAGTTTGAAATCAAGTTATGAAGGACTGATATATAATCTTAATAGCAAGATTATCTCATTTGGTTCTTTTGAGAGAGACGGATCTTTTCCATATGTGTACAATAATGAGCAATCAGCAATAATTCTTGAAGATATTGATTCTGATTTTGTAGTCTCAACAAATAACAATATACAGTCGTACAAATCTGTTAATTATAAAGGGAAAACATATACAATACCTATAGTTAAGAACCAAATAGAATACACAACACTGGATACTATAGCAAAAAATAATGATGCAAAAATATCATTAATATATGTTAGTGAAATGTACAAAGTTATTAATCCAGATATAGATGAAAATGGAATGATGGTTGTTGGATATAAATACGATCAACAGGACGATTCGTTTAAGTTTAAAACAATTGGTGTCAGAGCAACATTTGGAGTATCTGGATCTCAGTATGGAATGTTTGTTTGGGCAGAAGCATTACAGTATGATCAAGATGATGATGGTAATACAACAATAGACTCACTTGTATCTACGGATAAAACTTTCATACCTTATGATTATTCTGTAGAAAATTTAACAATTATGAGTACTTTTGAGTATAATTCCGATACAGATAAATTATATATGGAATATAAGTCAGTTGAAAAAGATCAAGATGGAAATAGACTGATAAATTTTGATTATGAGTTGAACTGTGATGACGATAATGCTGCTTTTGATCCAAGTTTGATAAATATGTGCATAACTATGCCAGAATTAAATCAAACAATTGAATATAGTTTATTTCATATAAAAACATTTGGAGACAAGTTAAATCTTGATGCATTAGAGCATCAATCAAACATATTGATAACACTTTAAGGAGAAAAATATGGCTTATGATATGGGACAAGTTTCGAGTGCTTTTGACACATTGTCAAATAAAGTTCTTGGCGAATTGGAGACTCAATTTAACAAAGGAAGAATAAAAGGTACAGATTATTCTGCTGCATACACAAATCTTATGAATACTATATTACAATTAGCTATGGATGCACCTTTAAAAGAAAAACAATCAAATCAATACGATAATGATGCAAGACTAAAAGAAAGACAAATCCAAGGTTTTGATGATAAAATAAGATCTGATTTATTTAAAACACAAATGGATAGCTGGTCTATGATGTTTGCATCAGGTATGCTTGAAGAAAAACCAGATATTATCACAAATGATGAAACAAGTGTGTTATACCAAGATATAAAGAACACACTAAGATGATTATAGAATCAACACTCGATACAAAATATTTCTTAGATATATGTTCAAATTTAGAATACAAGGACAAAGATGAGTTAGAAGCTCAAGACATAATTGGTTCTAAAGATGGAACTGTATTAAGAGTGTTGAGAAATGCTCCAAATAGATGGGCTGAACACTATATAGTTAGAGATGAAAAAATAGATAAAATTGTGTGTACAATAACATTAGACATAAATAACAATCTTCATTATTTTGTTACAAAAGATTTACAAAAAAATAATAGTATATCTTTTGTAAAAACAATAAAAAAATTAGTTGAAGAAACAATAAAATATAAGCAAGTTGTTTATGTGACAACAAAAGATTGGTACTCTGAAGCAGTTAAGTTTAATAAACTAATTGGATTTAAAGTTTTATTTACAAATAAAGGAAAAAAAACTTCAACTTGGTACTACTCAAAAAGCAAAGGATACTAATATGGGTGGAGTTGTTAATGCTATTGCTGATGTTTTTGAATGGGTATTTGAATTGTTTGATCCTTTTTTATCAAAGTATGATAAACATGATATATATAAACAAATACAAATTCAATCATTATTCCCTAATGATCAACATATATTTAGAAAAAAATTGATTTCATTTAAACATCAAACAGGAAGTAATTACGAAACATTAAAAAAACTAATACTTGATAAAGCAAAATATACAAATAAAAACAAATTAGAAAAAATGGGGTTAATAACTGAATACAATGGTTCTATACACACACTCACAAAAAGTAGAATAGAATTATACATTAGTACCAAGTATTTAGATTCTGACGTTAATATACCATATCTTGTTTCAAGACATTATAAGTGGGAATTAAGGAAAACAAAAAAATTAACAAATGAATACATGAACTATAATCTATATTATGATGTTGTTAGATACACGTATTCCACATATGATGATAAAAATCTTAATGGATATGTAAAGTATGATAAAAATGAAAAAATGTATTATTTCTGGATAAGAACAAACGAATACAAAGATCCTACTGATGAAGATTTGGCATATGAGACTGGTGATTATATTGATTGGAAAATATCAAAATGGTTAAGCGAAGAATATGACACAAAAGATGAAAACATACAATATACTGAAAAGACATATTTTAATAGTGTTGTTAGTAAAGTAAAATATATAACGTATAATATAAAAGATGATAAATGGTATAAACCAATTATTGTTGACAAATCAATAGAACGAAAGTATGACGAAGATAACAATGTTATTGAAGTACATATGCTAAATGTAGATGATAATGATGATGACATATGGGTAGAATGGACAATAGACAAGTCAGTTCTTATTACTGTTGGATATACATCAACAAATTTTCCAAAAGGAAATATAGAAACATTTTACTATGATGATGTTGTTGACAAGGAATTTGAAACACATTTTTTAAGTGTTCCTGTTAAAAAAGATGGTGATATGGTAAATGATGACTCTATAATGCTGAAAAACTGGCTGCAAGATATAGGGATGACGTTACCTGAAAATATAGAAAGTGATGAGGTTAAAGATGTTTTGTATGCAGCGCTAAGCAAATATAATGATAATTCTACACCAACACTAACAAATTACAACAAATACATATATGGTTCTCCTACAGATAAACATAACGTATCTATTGATACAGGTGTGCAAGTATTTAATTATTTTTGGTCTATAGATTATACAAATGAAAAAACAGCGAATATATACAGAGGTATGTCTGTTAATGGTTTTACGTACGCAAAAATATTAGAATGCGAACAATCAGATATGTATATAACGTATAAATTAAATAATGAAGGTAAGGTTGACACAGGTGTTAACAACGGAGAAACTGAATCAGATGAAGGGCCAATGTATTTGGTACCGCTCGAAGCTTTTAAAAGAATGCCATTAAATGAATTTTATGTTGCATACTATGACACAATGAAGAGTATAGCTTATGCTGAAAAAGAAGTTGTTACAAAGTGGTATAGAACTGAGTTTTTTCAATTTTACATGAAGGCTACAATTATTGTTATAGCATGTATAGCTGGTGGACCTGTTGGTTGCGCTATTGCAATAGGTGGTATGATTGTATATGAGTTGCTTGTTAATGAGTTTGGTGTAGATCCTGCTGTAGCTGCAATAATAGTCGCTGTTGCTACATGGGGTGCAAGCACAGCAGCAAACGGAGCAAATGCTGGAGCGAATGCAGCAAACAGCACATCTACTGCCTCTACTGCTGGAGTTGATTCATCAACTGCTGCATCAAATAGTATGGCATCAGCGTCAGTAAGTACAACATCAGCTGCAAGTCAAAGCATTATGCAGAGAGTAGAGGATTATTTTTCCACATTTATTGATAATTTTAAGAGAGGTTATGCTATGCAAGCAGAAGAATCACTAAAATTTAGTGATTATCTTAATTATGTAAATAAAGGATCAAAATATTACTTTAGGTACCTTAATAAGAAAGAAAATAAAAAATTAGAAAATATTGAAAATGAGAACAGAAAAATAGAAGAAAAAGCAAAAGAAATTGAAGATTCTCTTACTGAAATGTTTAAAAATTCAATTAGTCTACTTCCAGTAAAATTTGATATAGAATACTCAATGCTTTACAGTGATCCAATGAGTATGCAGTACGCATACGATCACATGTATGAAATGGATGCTTTTTCAGCTGTTGAATTAGTATACACACAATAAACAATGTTTTGACTTTTTGGTACAATTAGGCAATAAATATGATGAAAATAAAATATAAGGAAAACACAACAATGATGACAGATAGAAAAATTCTCGAACTATACAAAAAAGATTTAGAAGAGGCGCAACCTGTAAAAACAGTACAAAATGAATATGTGTCAAACATGATAAATATATATAAAGGTGATGTTCAGTACACAAAAGTAAAAGGATCAACATTTGTATCAAAAGAAGTATTTAAACAAGTTGAATGGGCAAAAGCACAATACAAACATCCATTTGTGTCAAACGATACGATTGTAAGATTAGCACCACAACTTGGTTCTGGAAATGTAGAATTTTCTCAACAAAGTGAAGCATTGATGAATTATTTTTATATTAAAAAATTCAATAGATATAATTTCATGACTGACGCATTACATACATTACTTGTTGAAGGAACATTAGTTGTTAGAACAGGTTGGGAATATGATGGTGAGATGAGACAAATTGAAGTACCAATTGTAGGGCAAGATCCAAATAGTGGTGAACAAATACAACTTGGTTCTCAAATTGTAAATAAAGAAGTGCCAATTGTAAACAAGCCTACAGCATCAATAGTTAAAGCAGACAACATTTTTATTGATCCTACAGCAACAACTATGGAAGAAGTGCAATACATAGTCCAAAGAAGAGAAGTTCGGTTACATGAGCTTAAAGAAGCAGGAATATATAAGAATTTAGATATTCTTGAAAAAAGATCAACAAATCCTTTAAATAAAGATAATTATACAGAGCCATATACTATGGAAAAAAATCCAACATTATCATTCAACATGGAAGACACTGATAGAAGAAAAATGTACATGTATGAATATTGGGGATATAATAAACTTGAAGAGAATGGTGATGTTAAACCTGTTGTATGTTGTTGGATAGATGATACAATAGTTAGATTAGAAGAAAATCCATATCCAGATCAAAAAATCCCATTCTTGGTACTACAATTCATAAAAGAACCACATACGCTTTGGGGTAAGGCATTAACTGAGATGATAAGTGAACACCAAAGAATTAAAACAGGGTTAATGAGAGGAATATTTGATGATTTAGCTCAATCAAACAATACACAAAAAGGTGTTCAAAAAGGAAACTTAGATCCAATAAATATGAAAAGATTTCTAAACGGCGAAAGCTTTGAATTCAATTTGAGCCCAACAGCATTTTATCAAGGTAACTATAACAGAATTCCAAGCGAAATTTTCAAGGTTATTCAGGATGTTGATTATGACAAACAACTTCTAAGTGGTGTAATACCAATGCAAGGTGGTCAAGGTGCGCAAGCAATATATGGTTCTCAAGCTTCAAAAACAGGACAATTAAGTTCTTTAATGTTAAAAGAATTAGATGTTGTTAACAATATAGCTGAGAATCTGATAAAACCAATGCTTATGAAATGGCTTATATATATGTATGAATTATTGGAACCTGAAGAAATAATGAATATAACTGGTATGCAATATGTAGAACCAGAGAAAGAATTAATTGTTAATTACGCTGATGACTTTGACATAGACATATCTACTCAACAAACAGATGAGATTAAAGCAAGCGAAATGACAATGCTTATGCAAACACTTGGAAATACAATCCCTTTTGATATAACAAAGTTAATGATGGCAGAAATAGCAAAGCTAAAAAAAATGCCTAATCTTGCCAAACAAATAATTGACTATCAACCACAACCAGATCCATATGAAGAACAATTAAAACAAATTGAGTTACAAAAAGCACAACTTGAATTACAACTTATGCAAATGGAAGGACAAGCAGATGCTCAACTTAAATCTGCAAAAGCTAAAGAAGCTGATGCAAAAGCTACTGCTACATCTACTGGCACTATTCAATCTAAATACGGAATTGATTATCAACAAAAAATGAAAGAGATGGAGGTTAAACATCAAATGGAAATGGAAAAATTAAGAGAACAAGCAAGATTAAAGGATAAAGGTACTATGTCTAACAATGTTGGAATCCCAACACAAAATCCACAACCTGTAGGTATGATGGATGTTCAGAATCAAACAATTTAATGTTTGATTTGACTTTATTATGGAATTTGAGTAAAATTTGTTACAAAAAAAATAAAAGGAAAATGACATGGCAACATTAAGACAAGAAGAACAAGAATTTATCGCAAACTACGGAACTGAAGAAGCTAAAGAAGCAGCGGCACTACAATTAAAATTAGTTGACGCATTAGCTAAGCTTGATAAAAACAAAGATTTTAAATTAATTATTAAGTATATTTGTGAAGATATGGTTACTGCTCACAGTGATCAATTAGCATTTAGTGTTGAAGAGAGAGGTCAATTATTTGAACAATTAGTATGGAGAAGTCAACTTAAAAAAGAACTTCAAATGATTAGGGATACAGATGTGGTTAGAGTTCAAGAAATTCTTGAAGGATAATAAATGATAGATTTAGATAATTTAGACAAAGCAATTTCAGGTGCAGAAGAAGTAGATTCTATGCCTGATCTTGAAGATGGAGATTATGAAAATCCTGAAAACTCTATAGAAGAACCAAGCAGTTCTACAGATGAAGAAGAATTTGATGATTCGGTTGAAGTTTACGATAACGAATCTGAAGAAGATGAGTCTGAAGAGGATATTGAATATGAGGGCGAAGATTCAGATGTTGAAATAGTTGAAACAAATAATGATGTTGATAGTTCAATGGAATTTGATATTGGTAACACAAAACTTAAAGTCAACAACACTGATGAGTTGAAAACAATAGCTCAAAACGCATTAAAAGATAAATTTAAATTTGATCAATACAAAGATGATATTTCTGTTATTGAAGGACTCAAAGATCAAGGTGTTGAACAAGAAGATCTATACTTATTGGCTGCAGCAAAAAAAGGTGATCAAAAAGCATTAGCTAAGTTGTTGAAAAAATCAGGTGTTGATCCTTACGACTTAGATATTGAAGATGAAGATATCGACAATTATAGACCTGAAGAAGTTAAAGCTGATATGAACTATATTGAAGCGAAAGCTATTTTGAGTGATTTAAAACAGAACCCTGAGGTTGATACAAAGTTTAATAATCTTGTTATGAAAGAGTTTGATGAGCAGAGTAGGAAATCAGTTTTCGATAATGTAAACAATTTGCAATTCATTGCTGAATTAACTAAATCAGGAATGCTTGAACAAATATTACCTTCGTACACAAAGAAAAAATTACTTGGTGCAGGGAAAGATAGTTTTAGTATGCTTGTTGAATCATACGACGAATATGTTAAATCACTGGAGAACCAAAAAGAAGAAAAGGTTAAGGAAGTGCAAACAAAAGCAAAACAAAAAGCTACAAAAAGAAGAAAAGCAGCAGTAGGTTCTAAGCAAAAAAGACCAGCTGAAAAAAAAGATCCTATAAACATGAGTGATGAAGAGTTTGAAGAATATTACAAAAATCTAACTGGTGGTTATGGGTTTGCTGTAGATTAATTTCTATACCCTTTGTGGGTATGGTTGATTCAGTGTATATGTCAATTGGATATATACTGAACAAACTATATTAAAACAATGGAGGCTTTTATGGCTATTTACGTTTTTAACTCTGGTGACTCTACTCAAGGTACGCAAGTACAAAATTTCTACAGTAGAATCGCAAGAAGAAAAATCGATCAAACTTTCAACTTTAGTAAATTCGCTAATATGAGAGATATGATGCAAACAGGACATGGTGAAACTTATAAAGTTAGTACATATTTTTGGTCAATTCATAGAGATGTGATTGATAAAGATGGTCATTATACAGGTGTAAAAGGTGGATATATCACAGAGAGAGATCTTAAAACAATTTCTGATAATCTTGACAATATGCAACTTAACACTGAAACAGCAAAAACTGAAGATGATATTTTCCAACTTGGTACTTTCAGAAAAACTACATTTGAAACAAAAATGAAGAAATATGCTGGTATTGTTCAATTAACTGAAACTGATGAAACATATTCTGAAGATGCTGTAAGAGCATTAGCTGTTGAAGATGTTACAATGCAAATGAATCTTGCATACAATGACCTTATGATGAGAGATATTTTAAATGCTGAATTTAGAGTATATGGTGGTGATGCTACATCAAGAGATGAAGTTGGTGGTACTGATGATAGTAAATCAAGAGATTATACATTAACAACATCATTATCAATTGCTGTACACAATAAACTTATTGTTAATAAAGCAAAAGAGATGAGTTCATTAATTGGTGGTCAAAATAGAATTGGTACTAAACCTATTCCAAGTGCTTACTACATTATTGTTGGTGCTCAATATTATGGTGCTTTAATTAACGAAGATTTATATCCAGATTTTCAATCAGTTGAAACTTATTCTGATCCTACAAATGTAGTTAAATTAGATGGTTTAGAAGAGATTGGTAGACTTGGAAGATTCAGAATTCTTTATAGTGAAACATTAGGTAACTGGTCTCATCAAGGACATAAAGTTGATGATACAGGTGATAACGATTCTGCTTATTGTTATGCATCTCAAGATCCAGATGATGATGATAACTGGAAATATGATGTTTTTCCTGCAATTGTTATGGCTAAAGATGCTATTTCAACAGTTGGTCTTCAAGGTAAAACTAAACAGATGATTTACACAAGATGGCCAGATGTGATCGATAGTGGAAATAAAATTGGTGAAGTTGGTTATATTGCATTCAAATTCAGATACGCAACTGTAATCACAAGACCAGATCATCTTGCAATTATCGAGACTACAGTAGCTAAGCCGTAATAAAAAACCTATGTCTATTTATTGACATTTAAATGATCTTAGAGATTTATTCTCTTTGTTTCATTTTATTCAAATTAAATGATATAATTTGATTTAAATAAAATGAACCAAAAGGATTAAATATGGAAAACAAATCAATTGAAGAATTAAGTTTTAATGAATTAAGAGTAGAGTGCAAAAAGAAAAATATCGATGTAAACAAGGGTGATAACAAAGCTGTGCTTATTTCGAAGCTAAAAACATACGCTGAAAACATGGCAACAAGAAGTGGTAAACTTGTTAACATCTCAGCAAAAATGAAAGATATGGTTAAAGTTATTGTTACTAAAAACGATCCTGAAGACACAAGAGAAGCAATGGTTTCAACAATTGTAAATGCAACTGGTACTTACAGTTGGTCAATTCCATTTAACACAAAAATTGACATACCGAGACCATTCGTTAAAAAACTAAAATCAGCAAAAATTCAAAAATTTAATAGAATTATTGACAAAGATTTAGGTCCTATTGACAGACCTTATGAGGATAGCAAATATATAGTTCAAGAATTAAGTTAACTCTTGGTTCTTTAGTTTAAAGGAGATTGCATGGAAGAATGGGAAAAATTATTTCAACAAAGAAATAATATAACATATACAGCATCTGGGCATGATGGTACAGCTCCTATTTTTAAGGTTTTAGATGTACAGGGAACTGAAAAAGTTAAACCTGTTTTTGGATTAACAGAAGGTATAAATACAAATATAGATAATTCTCAAAACCAAATAAAACAATTTAAACTTCCAAACGGAAATACAGCATTTTCAATGGACAAGGATTATGCTATGCAGAATAAATATGCTATGCTTGATTCAAAAGGAAATCCTGTATTAACAGAAGAAGGATATAAAGCTGGATTTACTGGAATAGACAAAGATGGAAACCTAATTGGCACAAGTGAAAAGTCTTGGTTTCAACAAAATAAAGATGGAATAAACACTGGGATTGCAGCAGGACAATTAGGTCTTGGGATTGCAGGATTTCTTGAAAATAGGAAAACAGCAAAAGCTCAGAGAGGTATGCTTGAGGCTCAGAGATCATTACTTAATGAACAATTATCTGAGGCAAAAGCAGAATATTCAAGAGTAAGTAATCTTAGAAAAAAAATAACAGCCTCTTATTAACACTACATTTTTACACCCTTATATGGTATAATTATTTTAACAATAAAATATAAAACTATATAAAGGATGTAAATGCCACAATCAATAATAAACACACCAGCAAGTAATATATCAGTTGGTTCTACAAATGTAACAAAGTTAGATGCATCTAAAGTATTTACAGCAATGAATTCTACTTTAAATAGAATGAACCAAGATACTAAATATGAAGAAGATAAACAAAGATACGAGCAAGCAAAACAAGAACAAGAGTATGATAAATATCTTAAAGAGCAAAAAGCAGGTAATTATTTAAAACTTGAATTAAATTATAAAAAAGCTACAAGCAATTTAGATTCACAATTGGATAATGGAGAAATTGATATACATACTTACGAGAACAAACTAAAAGAATTAACATCTCAAAAAGTTGATCTATTGGGACAATACGCTGATAAAGATGCAGCGGCTAAACAAACATACAATATGGAAAAATACATAAACTCTAAAGTTGGAGAAAAAATATATGATAAAACTACAAGTGATTTAATAGATATAATTAATGGAAGAAATGGAAATCTATTTAATCAATCTGATAGATGGGAAAACGCTCAAAAATATGTTCAGAACCAAATAAAGAATGATCCAAAACATTCAACATATTACATGTCTGCATTAACTGAATTAGCTAAGACAACAAATGAAGATGAAAAGAGTGCAAGTAAATTAAATACATTATTAAAAATACAACAAAAACAAGCGTTAAGATCTGAACAAGATAAATATGATAAAAATAAAAGAGATCAAGAAAATTTTGTTCTAAACAATACACTAAATGACACATTAAAAAACATAGGTGAAATAAAAACAACAGAACAATACAATCAACTAAAATCAAATCTATTGAAAACAGCAGATGAAAATGGAATGAGTGTTAATAATGTAAATAAATTTCTTACTGAAAAATTTCCAAATATAGCTGAAAAAATAGATAGAAATAATATAATAGATGCTCAAAAAACAGGGAAATATAGAACAACATTTGGCTCTGTAACCGATATGCAAAATGCAGCAAAAGAAGTTGCAGATATGTATGCAAAAGGAGATATAAATAAAGATGTGTACGCAACAATAATAAATTCTTGGAAAATAGATAAGTCGTTACCAAAAGAGCAAGCAAAACTGATAAGAACACAAATTAGAGATTTAACACAATCATTAGCAGATAATCCAAATGCTGTTGTTGTTAAAGAGAGCGCAGTAGAAAAAGCACAAAAAAAAGTACATGAAAAAAATATGCCATTTTATAAAGATTCTAAAGAATATAATACGATGAGAGCAAAAGCAAAAAATGTGTCTAATTTGTTAAAATATGACTTAAGTGTTTTTGATGCAAAATCAATAATACATAAAACAAAAGGATTAAGTTCTGATGATAAAAAAGCATTACTAAATGGAGATATAAAATTTGGAGAGTATTCAGAAAAAGGAGAACTTTATCCGCATAAAAAAATAGAATTGAATCTTGGATCTGAAAACAGTTTATCAATGGTAGTAAATAATCATCTTGATTATTTAGAAAAAAATAATATCATAGAATATGATAAAAATGATAAAAGTAAAGTTATAATAAAAAATATTCCATTATTTAAAAAAGTTTTAAATGAAAATACTAAAGGTGGAATATTTAGGACCGAAAAAGGTGTTAATAGATTAGATAATCAGAATCAAATAACAAATGTAACTTCAAATACAGTTGCTTTAAAAATAACACCAACAACTGAACAAAATATACAAAAAATACAAGCAAATTTCAAAAATAAACCAGATGCACAAAATAAAGCATATATGAGTCTTGTTAAAAAAAATGTAAAATATATGCTTAAAAACAATAAATCTATTCCAGATGAAAAAGCGATGAATGATTATTTTATAAATCTTGGTACTAAAATTGGTAAGACAGGTAAAAAATTAGATGAATTTGTTGATAATGCAAAGGAAGAGTATAATAAAATATGGGCAACAAAAAAAGGTGTAACAGCTGCATTTACAAAAACAAATACTGCAGGAGTAGAAAGAAAAATATTCACAGACCCAAATACAGGAAAAACATATATAGAGTATGTAAACAAAGCTGGTACAACAGACGGTTTTGCTGACACATTTGATAGAGTATTTGTAAACAATTCAAATCGTTTGGCATTAAACTTTTTAGATAAACCATTAAAAGACAAATGGGATAAAATAAAGAATAACCCACAAGCAAAATCAGACTTTTTAACAGCTATGCTAAATGCAAAATTAGCATCAAAAGGTGATACAACTAACCTTAGATTTAATATGGCAGATAGAGGTAAAATTAGAAATATAATAAAAGAAATAAAAATAAAGGAGGATTGAAAAAATGGGATCATATGAAGATAAATACAGAACCAAATACTTAACAACAAATAGTTTATTAGAACAGTATGAAAAAGAATATATTGACCCTGATAAAGCAATGGTTGAAGGGTTATATAAAACTGGTGTAAAAAAAGTTGATGATAGAGAGAAAATGGCAAATAAAATGGATGAAATATCTGATTCTGTTTTAGGTGAAAAATTAATTGAAGAAAGAGCATATTCGTCTGACGACAAAATGGTAACACAAGACAATAACACATATTTACAACAATTAGATGATGGTTCTTTTATTACAAGACAAAAGAGTGAATCTAAATTAAATTCAAGAGATGAGCAAGGAAATCTTGATTATAATATGTGGAAAAATCCATTATATAAAAAAGAGGAAGATAAAAATAATTTAGACAATAATTCATTTACACAAGCATATATAAATTCTAAAGCATCAAATAGAGAAATGATTACTGAGCAGATTGCAAAAGAAGTAAAAGCAAAACAGATATTGTTAGAAAATGAACAAGATCCTGAAAGAAGAGAAATTATTAAAAATGACATAGATGTTCTACAAGCAACATTATTTAACCCAGATGCTGCTCAAAATTACGACAACTATATAACTGACAACATGAAGAAAGCTGATATTGTTAGCGCTATTGAACAAAGTGACGATTTCCAAAAAATAAAAGATCCAAGTGAAAAAAACTTTTTAATAAACTTCTTTGAAAAAGCTAAAGATAGTGTATTTGATCCAAATAAAAAAGATCCATTCACATATGTTCTTATGGTTGAAAAACCAGATGGTTCTGAAGAGTTGAAAGTAGGTTATGCTAACGATGGTGGTGTATTTCAGAGATACAAAAATCAAGGTATTAAATTCAGAGTAATTGGATTACACCAAGGAAAAGATGCTTTAGAAGTGGAACAAAAAGTTCATTATTTGTTGAAGAAAAATGGAATAGCTTCAAACGTAGATCCATCTTTTGGTTCTGGACACACAGAAGTATACCAAACAGATTTATTTGATAAATATCATGAGGAATTTGGAGATAAAGTAGCTGAAGCTGACAAATCATTTCAATCAGCTCAAATGATGACTCAATATCAAAAATACCAAAAAGGTATTCACAAATATCATGACACAATGGGATTTGCTTGGAATTTGGTAAAAACAGGTCTTGCAGGTGTTGATAGTTTACTTTCTGGTGCAGCAGCAACAATTCTTGATTCGACAGTTGTTAATTACACAGATAGACAAAATGCTAATTCTATGTTAGGTCAATTTTCAAATATGCTTCATAGAAGAAATGAGCAAAGTGGGTACATTTGGGGTATAGATACAACTACTGCTCAAAACGCAAGCAAAGGAATACATCAAGCGTTTGCTGACTTCAACAGAGGAAATATAGGTTCTGGTTTTATAAATATATTTAAAAGTTTTCAAGCTGTACCTGAACTGATAGCAGGATCATTGGCTTATGTCGGTACTGCTATGAAAATAGCAAAAGTAGGTAAAGCCTTAGGAAGTTCAAATGATATGTTAAATACTATACTTGGACTTACTGCTATTGAAGCCAATCATGATATAAATATGGCTTTAAAATATAATAATGGACAAGATATCGGAAATGAAAAAAAAGCAGCTATAATTATGGGTCAATTTGTAAATCAAGCAATACAAATGGGTGCTTTAAATGCAGTATTAAAACAAGGAAAATTCTTTGCTAAGTCAAAAGATGGAGAAATTATTCCTCTTGATAAAATTAAAGCATTAGATGAGCAAACGTATGGAAGAACGATTACAAGAGCAATATATAAACCTGCTGGAATAGTAGCGTTAGGAGCATTAGAAGAAGGACCTGCTGAATTCATAGACACAGTTGCTCACGAATTACTACAAAAATCTGGTACTGAACAATACAAAAATATGTCAAATGAAGATTTATACAAAAAAGTACTTCCTGATGCAATAGAAGCAGGAGTATTTGGCGCCATGATGGGATCAACAATGGTATCTCATAGAGCTATAGGTGAAGCAATGGTGCCTTTTAGTGAAACTATGCATAGTATGTTTTACACAGAAGAGTACCAAAGTGATACACTTAGAAGACATATTCAATCTATGACTGAGGAAGAGAGAAATCAGTTAGCTGAAAATCTTAAATTCTCAACAGAACAAATCGGTACAACGTACAAAGAACAAGAATCAATGATAAAATCACTCCAAAATGGAGATGTTGATTCAGTTGTTGAAAATCTAATCAAACATTATAAAGTAAATATTTCTGATATTGAAGGTACGTCTAAAAATGATCTGAGAAAATCAGAATATATGAAACATTTCTCAACAAAAATGCTTAGCCAAATAATGGTGGATTTAACAAAGTCACCTGAACTTATGAATCTGACTTTTAATAATGCAACATTAACAGGAAATACATTAACAAATGAACTAAGCAAAAACAAAGAATTACTTGCAGAAATAAGAAAACAAATACCTAATATAGATTCTAATTTAGCAAATATAGTACCAAATGAGATTGATGATCAACAAGCAATAGAACATATAATTGAATATATAACTAAAACTGAAGATTCAACAAAATTCAACAATATTATGAAACTGATAACATCTGTGCAAGAAAACACTCAAGATGAACGTGTCAAAAGTTCAATGAGAAGAGTAAATGCAAGTATATTATCAGATATATTTGGTACTACAATTAAAGGAAATGAGGCATTAGGAAAATTAAAACAATACATAAATGGTAGGATTAGAGTAAATTTAAAAGATGAATTAGACAAATCACACAAAACCATTCAAATATTAAAAACAGCAGAGCAATATAACATTGGAGCACCAAAGATTAAAAAAACAGTATCACCTAAAGAAAATGCTGCTAAAAAACAAATGTATGATGGCATTGCTAAAAATATACAAACAAATATACAAACAAAATTAACTGATAAAATATATAACAAAGATAAAAATATATCGTTTAATTTATTTGATAAAATAAAAAAACTATCTGAAGATACTGCAAACAAAAAAATAGACATTGAGTCAGATTTACATTTTGAAAATATACTAAAAGATATAATTAGTCAATCAATGCCAAAAAATGTATTAACTAATAAAAATTTTACACAAGAATTCAAAAAAAACTTATCAAACAATTTATTGTCAACAGGAATTTTAGCTGATTTAACAAAAGAAGAAAAACAACTTATAGAAGATTCGATAAATGAAATAAATAATAGTGAAATTCAAAAAATTCAAGATAGTTTAAAAATAACTGATGATAATAAAATTGAATCAGAACCACAAGAACAATACAACAAAGAAAAAGAATTAACAGATTTAATAGATCAATATAAATCTAAAAAGTTACCTTTTGGTTCTGAAGTGAATAAAATAAAAGAATTACTTCCACAATTAGATACTGGTACTTTAGAAAGAATATATAATGAACGTAAAGATGATATACCATCAAAAATTAAACGAGAAATAGCAAAAGAACTAAGAAATAGAGAAAGAGGAAAAGCACTATTAAGTTCTGCTATGTTAGATGCATTAGGCAAATCAAGTGTAAGCATTGATTTTACAAAAGAAAAACCTAATAGTATTATAGCTTATATAGAAACATCACTATATTCTGGAGAACCAGATGTAGATGAACTTTATAAAGCAATAAATGCATTAGAAGATAAAGCTAAAGAAGAAGAAAATGATAAAAAAAGAAAAGCATTAGAAGGTAAAATAAATGAATTAAAATCAAAAATAAAGAATTTTGAAGATAGTCAAGTTAAGGAAAATATAAAATCTCAAATGAAGAATGAAAATTCTGCAATTAGAGAAACAATCAGATTCGTTGATGATTTTAAGAAATACTTCAAAAATAATGATTTAGACTACAAAAAGCTTACAGAATATATAAATTCTAATGAAGTTGGAAGTTTAGATGAGTTGTTAGCACAAACAGGTTTAGAAGTTGAATTGCAGAACCAAATAGATGAGCTTAGAAAGTTTATCGAGAAATATAACAAAGATAATGAAAAAGTTGATATACTTACGCAACAAATGAAAGATTTAAACAAAAGAAGTTTATTTGCTTATATTTCAAATACAAATAATGAATTAAGTGAAGAAGATAGAAAAACAGCAGAAGAAATCTGTGGAATATGAAGGAGAAAATAAATGAGCACTTGTGTAGATATAGTTAGTAATTTACTTTCACAAATGAAAGATATAAAATTTGAAGATAGATACAAAGGTACCTCTTCAGATCCAAGGAAAATAACAAATAAAGAATTAATTGGAATAATGAATGGTTTTTTCAACAAAAAGTATTCAGATGAACAACTGAAAGAACATTGGGATGGTATAGAATCAACGTTTTCTCAAATTAAAATGTCAACCTTAAGAAAAATTGTTAATGGTATTTTTAATAAAGAATTACTTCAAGAACAAAAAATCGAATATAGCGAAGATTATGGAAAAGATGTAAGTGAATTATTAAAACAACTTAATGGATCGGATCCAAGATTGCTTTCGATAGCAGTGCATCAACTATTCGGTACTATAAGTGAAGTACACAATGTTGTTACGAAAAATATAAAAGCAAGTGTTAGAGAGAAAATAAAAGATAAAGAAACAGGTATGTACCATCTGAACTTTAATCAATATGCAAAAGTTATAGGTAAATTGCTTTTTCAGTCGTATGGTAAAAAACCTGAAAATATTGGAGATGAGAAATTTATAAAAATTGGTACTGAAATTTTAAATAAATTATCTGACGCTGGATATATAAAAATTAAAGAATCCTCAGAACCAGAATATAGAATAGCATTAAGTCAAGCAAGGCAAGAACATGATACAGATAAATATTTGGGTGAAGATTATGAACATTCAAATACGATAAAAGTAAAAAAAGTGTTTATGCTTGATAACAACAAATTTTCACCATTATTCATTAAATCCATTTTAGAACCAAATAGTGTTAAAGATGATATAAATAAATTAGATTCACTTATTAACACAGCAACTATACAAAATGATTTTGGAGGACGAACACAAATTGAATATATTAAAACAGATGATGAAAATGTAAAATATAACGAACTTTCAGATGAACAAAAGCAATATCTTCAAAACAAAATAACACTTAAATATTTTTCAAAAATAAACAAAATAATTATTCCACAAAATATTACACACATGAGAAAACACTCAATTATGGAAGATGATAATGTAGATGGTATATCAACGGAAGAAAAATTAAAAAAAGAATCAGATATGGCACTTACAGGAATAATTGAACAAGCTGTAAATCAAATTGAAAAAAAAGCATATTATATAGATGAGGATTTATTACAAACATTGACTCCATTCGTAAGAGATTTGTATGATATAAAGCAAAAAGAAGGAGAATTTAATTACTTTACGTTTATAAATAATTCTGGTGTTAAAGAATTTTTAGGTCTTGAAAATTATGAAGTAACTAATTTAACATTAAGCGAAATTGAGTCAAAATCTGGGTCTGATAGAACCAAATTAGATAACTTCCTCCAGATGGTATCAGCATTTGTTGATGAGATAGAAGAATTTGAAAAAGAAAAAGAAAAAAAATTTGATTTTGAAAATGACACATTGAATAATGAATTTTTCATAGGAAAATTTAGAGGTAGGAATGCAAGAACATATTTAACAGAAATAAGCTTTAATCCTGAAACTGATAAGCATTTTACAAGAAAATTCACAAATGTCACAAAAGATGGTGTTGAAATAAACTTATTAGACAAAAATAATAAATTAACAATAGAAGCAGCTTATGTATTTACTCATTTGTTACATGAAGTACTTGATGTAAAAGGTTCTGAAAATAAATTTATTAAAGCATTTATTGATAAAAATCTTGAATCTCTTCCAGAACAATTTGAAGAAGGTTCATTTGAATATTATTTATTTGGCTCTTTATCAGCAATGATAGGATTAGACAATAAGAAATTAGACATAAACAATATTAATAGTATAAGAACTGAAATCGAACTTATGATGGCTAACGATAAAATAAATACTCAAACAAGAGAAAAATATATGAGTAAATTAACATCAATAAAAATGATTCAGATGCTTAAATTTGCAAGAGAGTATAATAAATATAAAGAAACAGGTGTATTTAAAACAAAAACTGCACCAGAACTTGATGCAAATTCATCAGGTATTATGATTAAAATTATGCAAGCACACAACTCTGGCTCTAAAAAAGCAGAAGAAGTATTGTATAGATTTGGTACTATACCAAGAAAAAACAAATATATAGATAAATCAACAGAAGGACAACCTGGTGGATATTTAGCAGGTCCATATGAACTTATTATGGAAAAAATGGATAATATGTTCAATTTAAAAAGTACCAAAGAGAAAACTACAAATAAATTTGACAACATTGGAAATAAAGTTATTAATCTTAGTGGTGTCCAAAAAATACCTGAAAAACATAAAAGAAAAACAGATAAAGGCATAAGTGAAATATCTAAAGAAAATGTACTGTTAGCACAACAAATATGGAATGAATATAGTAATAAATTAGGTATAAGTAAAAGGGACTTAGCAAAATATCCAACAATGATTATTGGTGCATATAACATGGCTCCTACTGCAGCAGCAAAAGAAAATGTTGCAAAACCTATGTATGATGACATGAAAAAATTATGGTATAAAAATCCAGAATTATTTCAAGATTTTTTAAATTTGATTAATGCGAGTTTTAAAGAACATAAAATATTTAACAATACAGATATAAAACAATATTTAAATATTGAAAATTTAACAAAAGACAAATTATCTGAATTATTAGTTAAACCTAAAGTTGAGGAAGATATTCAAAATATATTAAAAGAATCAATAGGTAATGTATTAGCATATACAACATATAATGAATTTACAGCAGGAATATTTGAAGAAGATAATGATTTAATGCAAGAAACTTGGAAAGATTTAAAAGAAGTGTATAGTGATGATAAGCAAATATATAAAGTTGCAGATATAAACTTATTAACTTCAAACGAAGATATAGATATAAATAAATTAGAATATATGTATGATGATAATAGATTTAATAATTCAAAAAACTATCTTCATTTAACAAAACAAGTAAATGTGTGGGATTCAAAAACTGAGACAACAATACTTAAAGATATACCAAATTTACCTACTTGGGCAGTATCATTGATACATGCATATGATGCACAGGCACTACATTTAGCAATGGTTAGATTTGAAGAAGAACTTAAAAATGATCCAGAATTTCAAAAATCAAATACATTAACAATTCATGATGCAGTAATTATAAACCCAAAATTAGCACATAGATTTAAAGAAATATATAATCAAGCGTTATTTGAATTAAACAATAAATATGATAAACAAGTAATTTCTTTTGGTTCTTTTATGTTAAATATAAATAAAATGAGATATAGTAGATTATATTCAAAATTAAAAAAAGAATATAATGATGAAAATCCATATAAAAAAAATAGTGATGCTTACAACGAAGCAAACGAATATACAAAAAAAAGAATGGAAGAGATAGATTCGAGACTATCTAAATTTATAGAACATACCATATTTGAAAAAGCAGAAAAGAAATGGGTAGAAGCTGATAAGTATGCAAAAAATGCAAAAGAAATTGAAGAAGCGTTTCAAGAATTTGTAAAAAATAAAGATATGAAATCTGGTAACAATAATTATTTTAAAAATGAATTTAAAGATTTTGTTAAAAAAGAAATATTTAATAAAAAAAGAAAAGAATTAGCTGAAGGATATAACAATCAGATTAAAAATGAAATAAAGAAAATTTTAACTTCAGAACCAAATGTGGAAGATTTTGAGAACCAAGGATTTGAATCTAAAGAAGAAGCAGAATTATATTTAAAAATTAAAAATAATAGAGATAAATTAATTGAACAACATAAAGAGAAATTAGAAACAGATCCTAAAAAATTTATGCAAATGAGTGGTAAAGTATTTGGAGATCCACTTATTGAATATACACATGAAGTTGAGCAAGAAACATCCAAAGAACCAAATAGAGGATTTAGAAAAATACTTCATAAAAAAACATTAGAAGCATATCAAAATATTTTAAATTCAGAACAAAACAAAATATCTGACATAATTAAAAATATTCTTGGTGACCAAACTGAAGCAAGCGATAAAAATGGTATTGATTTAAATAAATTACAAAATTTAGATAAAATTGTAAAATATTTAAACGAGAATGGAAATGGATTTTATGATAATAAAAAAGCAATTGAAGAGTTAAAAAAATATATGTTTGTTGAGCCAAATAAAGTGATTAAATTTAATTCAGAATCAAATATGTCAATAAATCAAAATAAAGATCCAAATTATGATCAAGTAAAAGGGCTTGCACACAAATTATTATATTTACATACACTTAACACTATACACAATAATATAAATAACAAATCAGAACTAAGTGAAGAAGAAATAGATAAACATGTAGATAATTTGCACGAATTTGCAAAAACACATACTGCTCAAGAAGTTATTGATAAAATCAATGAAGATACTTCAATATGCAAAAATTAATCGAAGGAGGATCAAATGAGTGAATGTACTTTAGAAAATAAGTTTAAATATAAATATGTAGACAAATATGTATCTTTCCCAGATCCTATAAATGAGTCTATGGAAAGAATAAATAATTATACAGCAGATATAATCAAATCTGCTCCAATGATTAGGTTAAAAGATGTAGTGCTTGAAAAAGTAGATAAATTAGATGATAAACTTGAAGAAAGTATAAGCGCTTATAAGTCAACAAAATCATATTTAAAAGACTTATCAGATTCACAATTATTTCAACAAGTTAGACACTATTTAAATAACTTTAAAAACGCAGACGACAATACAAGAAAAAGCAGATTATTAACACTCTACGATGAATATAGTAAAGAAAGAACTAAGATAGATGATACACAAGTAGGTGATTTAGACGAAAAATTAAAAAATAATTTTACAACTGAAGAAATAGAAGATTTAGATAAAATATTTGCAAGAAGTGGAATATTTTCATTTATGCAAAAAGGTAGTGAGCATTTACTTGATGATATAAAAACTAAAGATCCATTATCACTAATTGGTTCTATAACTACAGATCCAACAATAATTGAGTTAGGAAAACAATATGGAGATTATTTTATTACAGGTAAATTAGTTGGCAAAACTCAAATACTTAATCAATCATTATCAACATTTACTGATGAAAAGAAATTACATATTAAACAAATAGCAACATTACAAGCATTATCACATGTGCCTAATTTACAAGATATAATGAAAAAATTAAATAAATTTCCTATCATAAAATCTGAATTATTAGCAACAGCAAAATCAATTGAAACTTTAAGCAATGAATTATTCAGAAAAACAGGTGATGACAATTATATGGATATGAACTTAATAACAGATGTATATGAACATAACTATGAAAAATATCCACTAACATATGAAGAATTTAAAAAACTTGATACAAAAGAATGGCAAGTACTTAGAGAACCAACAAAAAACAGTTTAGGAATAAAATACAGAAAAGCTGATATTCAAAAAGTAGAAGGACTTGGTACCAACACATACTATATGCACAATCATATAGTTATTAGTGAAGAAATGAAAAATAAATTTGATATGACACCAGTTTCTCAAATGCCTATGGGCAACAAATCACAAACATTGTATGTATTAACATTAACAACAGAAGAAAAAGAAAAATTAGGATTAGTTAAAAATCCAGCACATACCTTATATAGAAGTTTTAGTAGATACAAATTTATGCTCGATACTCAATTTATAAGAGATGATTTATTAAAAAACAACTCATATAAAGTAAATGTTGGAAATATGTCTGAAATCGAAAGTATGATCAAGGATGATAAACATCCTTGGTTCTTAAAATTAGATGACAACACAAAATTTGAAGATCTACCAGATAAAATAAAAAGAAAATATAAAAAAGTTGAAAATAAATCAAATATAGGTGGTTTTTCAGATAAGGTAGACTTGGTAAGAATTGATGTAGAGCCATGGCTAATGGGCTTCAATAAAGTAAGATTTGATAAAAAACATAAAACTATGAATAATGCTTTAAGAGTGCTTCAAAAATTAGTTCTTATGTCAAAAATAGGTATGATAATTCAGGCCCCTAAAAAACTTTTATTTGACTATACTTCAAATAATTTACTTCTATTAACAAAAGGCATACCACTTGGTTCTATAATTAAAGAAACAACAAAAGCAAGCAAAGGTTTAAAAGAATTACAAGATTTACATGGTAAATTAATTCAAGCAAACATAAATGTTTGGGGGTATCCTGAAGAGAAAAGATATGTTAAAATCAGAGATAACATAAAAAAACAATTAGAGAACCATAAATATAATTTTGCTTATTTTAATGGATTTCAACAATCATTATCTACTGATGTTATTTTAAAAGATTTTGACACTATTACAGGTCTTCATAATGATGTAAAAAATATAATTAAAAAATTTGTAAACAAAGCTAATAGTGAAGAATTGAATGCATTTGGGGAGATAGTTAAGAAGTTTATGAAAAGTGGTAATGGTGGAATTGATGGGTTAATGGTAAAATTAGCAAATATGGGCGAGACAGGAATGCTAAAACAATCGTTAAAAGATATAGCAGATTCAATGAAGAAAACAAGAAAAGATGAAGATGTTGCACAATATTTATCTAATCTATTTTATTCACCTGGTTCTGAAGTGACAAAAGCAGGTACAGCATTTATGCAATGGACAGATACAGTACCAAGGATAATTCTATACCAACATTTAAGAAATAAAGGTATTAATGATACAGAAGCAGTACAACAAGCTATGGACACATTTATAGATTATAGACCTAATATGCCTAAAGAGATACAATTTTTATCAGATACATTTATATCTCCATTCCCAGCATTTGCTATTAAAGCTCAAAAGGTTATTTGGAATTTACTAAAAACAAAACCAGTATCATCAAGTATGCAATTATTTGCAGATCTAACTCAATCTCATTTATTTGGTGTTGATGTTAATAAATTAAATATCTTTGGTTCTAATGTATTTGAAAAAATATATAAAGATGAATTAATATCTCATCCACAGATGAATATATCAAATGCAGATGATTTTATTTATTGGTTAATGAAATAGAGTTACGGCTTGTAACTCATTCCATCTGCCATTCTGAATTTATCATCATTATCTTCATCATCTAAATATACTAAAGAACCAAAGAAGATTAATCCTATAGCCCCTATGATAAGTAAAAAATATGATAAATAAAATGACACTATAAGCATCATCACTAACAATATAGTTATCACTATTGATTTTAAAACATTCATTCTCTTTTTTCCTTTTTATTAATAATTCTATATTTTGACATTATTTGCATTATCTCATCTATTTCAAATCCAGAAGAAAATAAAGTAGCACGCATATTAACATACCTTTCGTATGTTATAGGTATCTGAACTTTTGTTAATAAATCTGTTGTGTTCATTTAATTCTCGCCTTTTCAAAATCTGCTTTATATAATGTTTTTGGATCTTGTGACTTGTTTTTTTTCCATTTTTCACCGTGTTGTCTATCATTATCAAGATACCATCTATAATGTTGTTCTGGATCTTGTTCTCTTGATGAAATTTCTTTAACAACTTCATTTAAAGTTAAAATAGGATCATATCCTGCTTTTCTTATAGAACCAATTGCTATTGTTCTGATATCATTACAAGCATCTATAAATTCATAAATATCATTATTTTTAGCAGCTTCTTTCATTTCATCTAACTCTTCTTCAAGTTTTTCAATTTCTTTATCCATATCAAAACTTAATCCATATCTCTCTTCATTTAATTTAACAATATCTTTGATAGGATTTGGTTCTTTTTGCAAAGTATCTGCTATTTCTATTAATATCAAAGCATCTTCAACATTTTCTGCTTCTTCGTGCCAATCAGCTAAATCTCTTAAATTTTTAATCATTTCTTGTCTGTTCATTATTTTTCCTCCATTGTTATTTTATATTTTTTTTATTGCTTTTATTCTATGATAATATTAATTATATGGACCATATTTTTTGTTACTTTTTATTTTTTTTCAAATACGATTCACATTTATTGTAAGAACTTATACACATAACATCTATATTAAATAATTTATTTGTTTTTATTATTGTATATAAACTCATTCTTCTCATCCATATATATCTGTTACATTTAAACATAACATATCATCTTTAATATATTTATAGTCATCAATAACCATAAACATTTTATATTCAAATTCCAATTCTTCAACTAATTCATCTAAATATTTAGTTTTTACTTTAATTAATTCAATGTCACCTGAATCTGATAATATTACTACATAATTCATTATTTTTCTTCTTTAATTTGTTTAAATTGCTTCTCAATATTGTTTAACGCTTCTACATTATCATCTAAATAACCAGAACCAAAGCTTTCTAACTCTTCTAAACAACAATCAGCAAATTCAATTAAATCTTCAATTAATTCTTCATATTGTTTTAACTTGTTTTCTATTTTTTCTAAATCTTTAATTGTTTTATTCATTTCTCTATCCTTTGAATATCCATTGATCTAAGTACCAAAATATAAAAGATCCAATAATTTGAACTAAAATTAAATGAACATACTCTTGGTACCTTCCTTTACAACATTCTATTTTAATTAAGTACCAAATAAATGGTAGCATTACAACACCTGATAATAACCATCTACCTAAATAGATTAAGAAATCTGCACTAAAATATGATATCATTTATTTTCCTTTTAGAGTACCAGAGAGTTGGGTGTTAGAAATCTTTTCCATCTTCTTTTAGTTTATCCAATTTTAATTCATTATCTAATTTAATAATTTTATTTATCAAACAAATATCTTTTATAGATTCTTCAGTTAGTTCATTTTCATAATCATATTTATCTTGATATAAAGTATTCATTAAAGTATGAATTAGTTTGCAACTATCATTAACTGATTCTATATTTAATTTTTGTTTAATGTTCCAAAATAAATCTGCAACTTTATCTTCAAAATCGTACTGTGCAAAAAATGTACTATAATCTACAATTTTATTATTTTGCTTTGAATTATTCTCATTCATTATTTGTTCCTTTTCAAATGATAATAATGCATTTTTTATTGTTGATATACTCTTACTATATTTTCCACTTGGAAGTCTAACAGCGTTTCCTTGTTTTAAAGTTTGTATATAGTTCATCTCTTTAGCATAACCACTTTTAAGTATTTCCTCATAATTAGATAAATTCTCTCTTCTAACATTTGCTTCTTTTGAAGTTTTTGCTTTTGAATATTTTCTACCAACAACATATCTTTCATATGCAATTATTGTTTTTTCTGTAGCAGACAATCCTTTATTCATCATTTCTGCTATAGTAATGTCATCAACAAGTTTATCTCTATCAACATTAGAACCAAATGATTTAGCAATAACTTTAATTCCTAATCTTCTGCATGCTTCACATCTATGTCTTCCATCAAGTAATTCTCCGTTATGAACAATAACCGGTTCTTTTTGACCTTTTTGTAAAATAGAATCTGTAATGTTATTTAATTTTGAAGAATTTAAATCCATATCAATAATACCTGCAACTTCTTCTGCTATGTTATTCAATAACATCTTTGGTTCTAACTGTTCAATAATAAAATTATTCATTTATTTTCTCCTTTAGAACCAATCTGCAATAAGTTGACAATTTAAGACCTAATTTTTCTGCTTGCATCTTTAATTGTTCATATGTATTTTTATCAACTCTTACCATAATTTTTTCGTTCATGTCCATATCCTTTTGTTTTATTTTGTATACCAAATTATACTAAATGTAGGCTTAAAGCATACTTAAAGTTGACAAAAGTATATAAATTGTACCTGTCCACCCTGGACAGTTTTTAAAGGTGTCCACCCTGGACAGGTTATACAAAATTATTTAACATATATTATTATATATTAACTTAAGAGCAAATAAGATTATTACTGTTTTCATCACACTTTCACTTCTCTTTTAGTACCAAAGATATATTTTCTTCAATGTGAGTACCAGGTATGTTACCATCTTTTTTAATCTTAGACTTATCTGGTTCTATTTTGGTTCTAACATACTCTTTTGGTACTTCTTCTAAGTTATCAATTATAACTTTTGAATATTTGCGTTTAGATACTATATAACGATTAGTTTCAAATTTATATATATTTGGTGTTAAATCAATTATTTGTTGCTTAGCAAGGCTAATATCATCATTTATGGACGATAATTCCTCTTTAAGCTCAGAAATTTTCTCTTCAAGTACATTCTTGGTGCTCAAATTTCTCTCAAGCAATTGAAATTGTTCTTTTAATAATTGTTCATTATTCATCATCTTCCTTTAATTTTTTCCAAAGTTCCATAATCCATTTAGGCATTTTTGTTAGTGTATCATCTAAATTGAACTTAAACTTAGTTTTATTTTCTATACATAACATATTCTTAGAACCAACATAATATAATGTATAATCTTTTGTACTTATAATCAATTCTAAAGCACGATCGTTCTTATGTATTCTATATTTACATGGTTCTTTAATTTGCTCTATACAATCCTCTATACTGCCTTGTTTATACATTTGTATTTCCTTTAATTTCAAACTTTTTACACTCACTATCTATCGCACCTTCAAATTCAGATAATTTATTTACAACTAATTGAGCATAGTTGCTTATGTCTCGCATGTTATCAATATAATAAGGATTACCACTTGCAACACGAGAAAGTTTGTGTATGATCATTTCTGAGCACTCCATGATAATTGTATTAATATCTTCATATTTTGGTTCTGTATTTAAAGATAGAGCCAAATAAAATTCATTTTTCATTTTTTGACTAATCATTGATACTACTCCTATATCTCCATATAAACTACCTCTTTCTTTTAATACTTTATTATCTGCCATTACTTTATCTCCTTCCAAACATCTGCTATAAATTTAGCTACCATATTATCGTAATCTAAATCTCTCATATCATAATCTCTAAATACTGGTGTCTCAATAAAACTATCTAAATAATTTACAAAGTTTTTATTTTCAGCATTCTGAATCCAATCTTTAATTTCATCTCTAATATCCCACTCTTCTTCTTTAATTGTGTCCAATACTTTTCTTCTCATATTTTCCATACCAATGTATAAAGTTGTATACATTAAAGCATTAAAATCTGGATTTTCATTAAATTGTCTTGCTTCCTCAACTATATCATATGGATCTATTTTATAGTTTTCTATATATTCATCTAATTGATCCCAATCACTATATCCACCACCTGTTAATTCTTGTAGTATTATGTTTAAATTACTAATCATTTTAATCTCCTATAATTGTGTGTTTTGCTCGTGTCTGCGCAACATAATACAAATATAATTCATGTTTATGTTTTGCTAAAAAAGCTTCTTTTTCTAACTTCTTTTTATCTTTAATGAATTCATCTTTCATTTTTTTTATATCTTCTAATAAAATTATAGTTCCTGCTTCTGAACCTTTTGCTGTATGTATTGTTGATAATGTTATATTTGATTTGTAATATAGACTATCTTTAACATGTTTATATACTTCAAATAATTCATATGGTCCTATATCCCAAATAAGTTTAATTGCCGATGTAACATCTGTGTTTCCTAATTCAACATATTTTCTAAATAAAAATGTTAAAAATCCAATTTGATTTCCATTTTCATCTTTTATGTTTAAATCAGTAAATGTATTGTAATCATTGAATATCCATTTATATTTGGTACTATCTATATACTTCCATCTTCCTGCAGATGAATTCATTAACGCGATTAAAGTACCAAAAATTGACTTATAATCTCTAAGTAATTTAAATTTTTTTCCTTCATTCATAAGTTCAATCATTTGTTTAATTAATGCTGCATTATTTCTTGATAAGTACAATATAGAGTTATCATTTGTATTAGTGTTAAGACCTTTAATTTCAAATTTATCATCTAAGAACTCTTGCATAAATTCTGTTGCTTTCCATGCAATCTCTTCCGTAAGTCTAAATGATTTTGTAAATCCAAATTCTACTTTTGGTTCTAATTGTTCATCAAATATATTTACAGTACCAATGAAGTTATACACATTTTGGTACTTATCACCGATAGCAATTTTAATAGGAATATCTAATGCTCTCAATGCATCATAGAATACCTCTGATGTATCTTGTGCTTCATCCACCATAATTACATCATATTCATCTTTTAACGAAATATGACCATCTATTACTAATTTGTGAAAAAGTTTCATATAGTATCCATGTGATTGCTTAATTTTATCTGTGTGCATTAATTGAAATATATTTTTCATTATAGAACCAAAGTCTATATTTTCTGTATTGTCTGGTATTTCTATTTTTGAATAAAATTTATCAATTTTCAAATCTCCTGATTTAAAAAAATCTTCCAACAATAAAGTAGCCTTATAAATATTTGCTTCGCTAACATTTTCTTTTAATAAAGATTTAATCAACTTGATATCGTAATTAATAGTTAGATCTAATTTTTTAAATTTTCTAACTTGTTGAAAAGCAAATGAATTTATAGTGCTTATATCTGTATTTTCTGAAAATCCTTTTTGTTCTGCTTCTTGTTGCATAGATTTATTAAACACTACATATTTAATTTTAATCTTATCATCTTGGTTCTCTATTTTATGTGAAAGTTCACATAATGTACTTGATTTCCCTACTCCTGCAAGAGCATTAACAAGTATCCATTGTGGTTGTTTTTTCTTTATAAAACCAAGAGTGAAGTCAACAAAAGCAGATTGTTCATCTGTTAATGTCATTTAATTCCTTTTTTTTTCAAATTTATATTGTATTGAATTATATGTTTGCAAAATAGTTAGTATATGAAATAATTCATGAATAATAAAAGAGTTAGTTTCATTATGTTTTATAAGATTTATTTTATCTTTTGTTAATTTTATAAAACTATCCAAATCTAATACTATTCCATCAGTAAGACAATATATACTTATTTTGTAAGCAATATCACCTAATTCCAATAAATAATCCATTATTTCTTTTTCTATTTGTAAATCATTAAATCTATGATGTTCCGTTGCTGAAATCAATATAATTATTCTTCTGTTGAATATAATATCTAATTCTCTTAGTTTTTCTTTATATTCATTTTTTATATCATTGTTAGAATAAACAAATAAACTACAAAATTTTTCAAACATAATGTTACCTCTCAAATATCTTAATTTTTAAAACATGTTGATTTAATGTTTTATCAACTCGCATTTGATGTATAGTTACTGAAGTTTGATTATCATCTTCTAAAGAACCAAGTTCAACTATGCTGTCTTCAAGTGTTTTGTGCATTAAAGCAACATTTATAGCATCTCTTCTACGTTTATCTTTATAGATAGGTTGTATATCAAAGTGTATTTCTTTAGGAAGCTTGTCATCTTCATCTAAGAACCAATCTTTAAGTAATGTTTTATACTCATTTTTCAATTTTGATTTAACAGACCAATGAAGTCTGCTCCACATATTGATAGAGCAGATTTGGTTCTTATGCATCATCATTGGTACTGTAAATTCTTTAAGTAGTTTCAATTAAAAGTCCATATCTTCAACAGCTTTTTTTTGATCTTCAGTTGGTTCAGCGCTTGTTTTTTTAGGTTTATATCCAGATTTCCATTTAAATATACCATTGTGTTTTTCAACTTTTGCTGTGAATTTTTCAATATCTTCAGAACCTGCCCAAGTAATACCTTCGATATCATTGCTTTCTCTATATTGATCATCTTCAGGTCTATCAGTATCAAGTGATTTTCTAACAAGAACTTTTACTTTCTTACCATTAACACCATTGATTTGCTTACCATCAACATCTTTACCAAACATTTTAAATTGAATGTCTTTCCCAATAGTCATATCGTTAATATCAACATTTGTTGCTTTTGCAATAGACTTCAGTCTACTAACAAACCCTTTATTTGGTTCCCCAGATTGAAGTAATTTACCAACATCTTTTCTAAATGATAAAATTCTACCATCAACATCAATCTCTACTCTTAACATAGTAGCATCAAAATATGGATTTTTATAAATAATCACATTTTTAATTTCACCATCATACACACCAGATTCTAATAAACTAAATCCTTCACCAACTGTACTTTCACTTGCTTCTTCGTACACTTCTTTGTCAATTCCTAACTCATTTAATAAACCCATATTATTCTCCTTGTTCTTTATTTAATTCTACTGTTTCATCTTGAATATTAAATTCAACTAACGCTTCTACTTTACTACCTCTTCTAACTTTAATGTCTACATTGTTTACATCAAATGTACCACTATTTTCAACATAGTTTTTTACTGCTTTAAGCACTTCCTCGTGTGTAATTGTTAATATCATTATTCCTCTCCTTCTAATTTGATTGAATTTTTTCTATACGTTTTAAATAATTTCTCTAACTTTAAACTACATTTTCTAACTCTTAATCTTGCTGACTTATTTTTTACCTTAAATAAATCTTCTTCAAGTTCTTCGATTGTGTTTCTGATTTCTTCTGTAAGTCCAAATAATTCGTCTTTTGTCATTTCTTTCTCCTTAAATTTGTTTAAAATGTGGTAGCTTTTAAAGGTTCTATGTACTACCGAACCAAAAAGTGTTAATAATCTTCGTCTAAAGAACCAACCGAATAATCAGCAACAGGTGCTTCAAAGAAATTTGTTTTGGTACTACTTCCTTTTAGCAGTGAATTTTGATTATATATATTCATCAAAGGTCCACCATCAGTTTCTTCATATAATAATGGTAATCTAAGATTTTTACATACTTGATTACCTTGGTACTCTATGTACAATTCAATAGCCTTATCACTAAATCCAAGTAAATCTTTAGATATATGTTTAGTCCATTCGATTTCTATTTTTGTCATCTTATCAATCATTGATAATGCTTTAATTTCTGTGTATTCACTTAATCCAATTTCATTTTTTGCTTCTCTAAATATATTTTTAAAAACGTTTACATGAGAAAATTCATCTCTTTCAATAAAACTTATTGCGCTTGATGTTCCTGAAAAACCAAATGACCATAAAACAATAAATCCACCTGGAAAAACGAGTTGTTCAAGTATTTGATTTGCAACAAATATAAGTTGTTTTTCTTGATCTATTGGATCTATTGTGTTTAAAGAATTAAACATATCTTCCACTGCTAAATTCTTCTTTGCTAACATTAAATCTGTTTGATGTAAATTATATACATCTCTTGAACCAATAACATCATCAGCTATGGCAGTGTAAGTCATAGAATGTAAAGCCTCTTCATACGCTTGTCTTGCTAATAATGCTTTTACTGATGGTGATGTGATTAACCCAGATACACCATCTGCAAGTTGCACTGTTTGAATACTATCATTTGTGATTAATTGTGCTAATGCTAAATTAAACGCTTTTTTTTGCTCATCAGACAATTGCTGGTACTTCTTTTTATCTTGCCCTAAGTTTAATTCTTGCACAAACCAAGTGTAAGAAAGCATAACATCCCAAAGTGGCTTACACCATCTTAAACTACTATCTGCCATATTGATAATCCCAGAAGGATTACCTGTTAAGATTTTTTCATCTTGATATCTCTCTTCTGAGTTTTGATTATAATATTTACTCATCTATTCTCCTTATCCTGCGCATCCAACACAAGCTACTTCACTATCTCTGTCTCTTACTTCTACTTCCATTTTTTGACTTTTAGTCCTCATATAGTAAGTAGTTTTTAACCCTTGTTTCCAAGCATACATAAGAGTGTCAAAAACTTCTTTACCTGTTGTTGTTTCTGGTCTGAAATATATATTATGTGAAATTCCCATATCAATATATTTCTGTCTTGTTGCTGTTGCTATAATCAATGCTTTTTGATCTATATCATAAGCATTTTGATAAAATTGCCAAGTTTCTGGACTTAATGATGGTACAACAACTTTAAATTTACCTAATTTATTTTCTTCAATCCACACTCTATCAAATATTGGTTCTACACTTGGAGTAGTGTCCATAATAATAGAAATACTTGATGTTGGAGCAATACATCTTCTATGTAAATTCTTGAATCCTTTTTTACTGTATTCACAAGGCTCACTTAAGTTATGTGCTAAATCCAACGAACAATTATCTGTTATATTTTTAAATCTTGAATATAATGCCTCTATAAAAGATATATGTTCATCTGATCCATATTTTATTCCTTTTTTAGCAACTAACTCTGCTTCACCAGCTAAACCTAAACCTACGCTTCTTCTTCCTATTTGAACATTTTCAGAACCAGGTATTTTGTATGTTGTTACATCTGTAATTGCATCTAAAAATTCAAACATTGAATATGTAACATCTGTAAAATGTTTATGAGATTTATCAGTTGTAAAATCAAATCTTCCTAAATTTATAGATCCAAGATTACATAAAGTTATTTCATCATTTTTAATTGGACTTAAGTATTCTTGACATAAATTTCCTGATCTAATTAATCCAACATCTTCATAATCCCATTCTTCTTCTTTGGTTCTATTAGCATTATCTTTAAAGAATATAAATGGCATACCAGTGTCCCAATACATTGCTTGCATCTTTTTCCATAAATCTTTTGCTTTAATTATTTTAGGTGTATTTGTAAAATATTCAGGTTGTTCTTTTACCATACTTTCATATCTTAAATAATGATTTTCAAATTCTTTTCCATATGTCTCTGTTAATTCAGGAACATCATATGGATCAAACAATGTAAAATATTCATTATTTTCTACTCTATTCATAAATAAATCTGAACAAGATACAGATATAAATAACTCTTTGGCTCTTCTTTTATCTTCACCACCATTTCTTTTTAAATCAATGAAATCTTCAATATCTAAATGCCAAGTTTCCATTGTAGTATTAATAGCTGCCAATCTACTCGTAATATTCAATTTAAAACGCAACTTTTAAATCAGTTCTCTTATGAACTTCTTATGCTTTTGCATAAGACTAGACTATATCTTCATCTTATTTTATTTTAATAAGATGCCTTCCATTTCGAATACCATTAGCTTGTACCCTACTCCCTCACGGGATAGTCGTTGAAGGTTCATGTTAAATATGCTTCCAAGATCTTCTTGCTTTTATATCATTTATTGTATGCTGTGAAACATTATACACTTCACTCAAATGTTTAGAACTATCAGTAGATGCTCTTATTTCTAATACATCTTTTGGTTTTAGTTTAGCTTGGGAATTATTTTGACCTGTTGCTGCAATTTTTGCTTTCCAAGTCTTTCCAAGTCCGTTAATTTTCTTATGATAAGCATTTTCAATTTGAGTACACCATTCAAGATTTTCAACATTATTATTTTCTTTATCCCCATCTATATGGTTAATTTGTGGTTTATTTTCTGGGTTTGGTATAAAAGCTTTAGCAACTAATCTATGAACTGTTTTTGTTTGTTTGTTTGTTAAACAAACACTTTTATAACCTTTTACATTGTTTGCTTGTTTTAAAACATTTCTATGTCTTTTAAAAACGATTAAACCTTTCTTATTAACTAAATAATCTGGAAATTCTTTTATTATTTTAAATCCATTTGGCACTATATTCTCATACTTATCATATATTTTCTTTTTAGTTCTTCGTGTTTGATCTTTTGATAAATTAAATTCTTTTTTAAAATAATCATAACTTTGGTTTATATTTAAAATAAATTTAATATTATTTTCTACTGAAAACTCTCTTCGTATTGTTTCACTAACATTTATACTATCAAGCATAAATCTTTTATATTCATCACTTAACATGCTTCCCTGCTGATCACCAATTTTCATTGTAAGCTCCTTATATTGTTTTTATCGACTTACAATTCTATCATAATAATTTTTAACTTTCAAGCTTATTCTCACGAATTACTTTGTAGTTTATTATGCTTTACGGCTTTCCAGCAATTAAAAAGGTTTGCTTATAATATCACTATTATAAGGGGCTAAAATTAACCCAATTGGTCAACTGCATTTGAGGTAGCATTTGTTAATTGTAGAAATGGAATTGGTCCTTTTGCTGCACCTTTTATATCTTGTATAGTTCCACCATTTGCTCTTAATTTAGATACATCATATCCCCATCCAGAACCATATTTTGATCCTACAGCAATAGTTTTATGAGCATCATAAATTCCTTCTAAGTCATCTGGCATAGAGCCTACTGCACAACTAAAACAATTACCATTAATAGTTCTACCATTTTTAAGTGTTGGTGTTCCTGGTAACGCTTCTAATTTACTGAAAATATTGTACCATTCAATTGCCTTTTCAGTAGGATTTCTTTGATTTTGTGCTGCAAATATAGCTAAAGACATAAACATATGTTGAGGTAATTCAGTTACAACATTTTTGTTATCTATATTTTGTTTAATTAAATATCTTTCTTCAAGCATTTTAATACCAAGATAATTAAATAGTTTATCTCTATCTGGAACTATAGCGTTATTAATTTTTTCCCAATCAAAATATTTTACTATTTTTTCATTAAACCAAGATAAATAATTTTGATTAAAATTCATGTATTTTGTAAATGAAATTGCTTTATAAACATCACCTCCAATTTTAGAACCAAAGTATGTTCTTTTAATTCTATGATACATATCATACATATGCAATCTTGCTGCTGCATAAGTAGCATCAGGTTTATCAACATCAACTAAATCTAATGCTGATTTAATTAAAAGATTTTGAACATCTTCAGTACTCATACCATCTTTGAAAGAGATTTTAGCATTAAGTTCAATCTCTTCAAATGATACATTTTTTAAACCTTCAACTGCTTGTTCTGTCTGTTTTCTGATTTGTTTTAAATCTAAATCAACTAAATTTCCATCTCTTTTTTTAATTTTCATATATTATCCTTCAATACCATAATAGTCTTTGATTTGCTCATCAACATATTTTAAATCATTTTCAATATAATCTTTATCAAACATCTCCTCTGGTGATTTGCACACATCTCTACCACTGTTTTGTGTTTGAAATAGATATTCACCATCTGAATTTCTTATTGCTCTTAAAACGATTGTAGCCATACCAGTGATGTTAATCTTCTCATCAAGTAGTTTACCTATTGTTTTAGCTTTAATGTTACCATTTTGATCTTCATCTTCATGAGATAAAATATACACTCTAATATCATCAGGTAGAGCATTTGCTTCTGTGATAATCTTCCAAAAATGTTCAGCTAATTCTGTATATTTAGAAAATCCAACTTCACTTGATCTTCTCATGAATTCGTTTGCCATAATGTATTGAGCATCATCAATAACTATAATTTTTTTATTATATTTATTAACTGCTGCATCCATTGCTGCAACAATAGTTACGTAGCTATCTGTTGTAATTATAGAACCAGTTGGATTTTCTTTATTTAATCTTTTCCAATCTTTACTTTTGAATGGTAAAGGTTTTTCAATTGCTTTAATAACTACTGTTTCTTTTGGGTCAAGATTTTTAATACTTCGTGATTTTCCTCTACCTGATTCTCCTATAATAAATGTTGTGATTGCCATTAAATCCTTCCTCCTTGTTTTAACACATTATTAACTATAATATCAACCTCATCTGAATCTAAATGCTTTTCAAATTTTAAATTCTCTCCATGAATACAAACTCTGATTTCATCATTTGTAAATTGTCCTTTTGTTATAGATAATCCATATTTGAATAGTTTATCATTTCTGCTACATACCATTATATTCTCCTTTTAATTGATTGAATTGTACTTCTAACTTCACTATCTTTCAATGATGTTGCTAAGAATGAGTTCGCTTGAAACAAATAATCTTCAAAATTATCATCACCAATTGTGTCTGCAATAAGCATACCTAATTTGAATAAATTATCAGATCTATTCCCTATCATTGTGTTCTTCAAGAACCAACGAATGGCACCTTGTATTCTTGTGTCTGAATCAGCATTACTATCAGATTTTTCAACATATTCCTCATATGTATCTATCGCTTTGGCACTATATTGAAATTCACTTGTATTTGGGATAAAAGGTCTAATATCAAGCATTTCTCCATCCATGTTATACCAATACTTTGCACCTTTTACACCATAGTACCAACGAGAAGCATTTTTACATTTTTCATCATAAGAATCTATCCCAAGTGTATTCATTATATTTACATACATTTCTTTATATACACTTGGCTCCAAATGAAAAACACTTGATGTAGGTAGGATTATTCTAAACCTATCACACACAATACCACTCTTATCTTTTTGATGTGATTTTGTTGTTGCTATCATGTATATGTGCGATGAAAACAATCTCTTTGCTTCTTCTATTGTCATTCCTTCATCAACATCAATGATTATTAGATTTTGTTCCTTCAAATAATTAGCGTCATTTATGTATTCGTCTTTAAATGTACCAGCTGAATATCTAAATTCATTACAAACTATTTTATGAAGATTTTCAAATCTACCTTGTTTTTTAATAAAACCTGATGGTTTTGTGTAGCTCATATCAGCATTAACAGAAACAATTATTTTATCTAACTGACTATTTCTCATTTTTTGTAAACTATATTTCATTGACTTACCTATTGGTTCTGAAATTATAGTATTACCTAATTTATAAGCATAATCTTCAGTTAATTCAATTTCACTTTCAATTGCTTTTGCTGTTAAGCCTTTTATATTTTTAACTAAATCTGATTTAGTCAAACTATCATATTTCTCAAGTTCTTCATATATTTGAACATGAAATGGTTTGTGCTCAACAGTTGATTCAGTTGTCTTATCAATAAGTTCTGTAAATTTTATTGCAAATTCAAGATGCTTATCATTTATTTCTGTTTCCAGATCTAAAGCAGCTATAATTCCTAACAATTTTTCTATCTTCTGGATAGAACCTAATGATTCAGCAATTGGTGATTTTGACTGCTCTCTTTCAATTTGCTTATCTTCATCATATTTTAATAATTTTTTATGTATATTGTCTGGTAAAACTATATGATCTGTTACTTTCATATAATTAAGTAATTCCTGATTATATTCATAAAATTTATCATATTCTTCTTTTGAAATAGTCTCATAATTACTATTTCTCATTTCTGATTTTTTATACCATGTGTTATGATAAACAAATGCTCTTCTTGTCATACCAGAAATATATGCTGAAATAAGTTTATCTTTAGCATCTTTTTTTAATTCAATCACTTCGTGAGAACCAAATAATAATGCATTAAAACAAATATCCTCAACAGTAAAATAATGTTCGCCACCATCAGAGGAAATTATTGGTCCATAAGATATACCATCATCCCATGCTGTTTTTATCTTTTTAAACACTGGTTCCATTATTCCTATGTTATCAAGTAATTCATCTGAGAATATATTTACAGATCCAAATCCTAAATCTTTTATTGTTTGCGCTGCTTTTTGAATACCTTGCTCAGATGATTCTACACCTATATAATATGATGATAATTTTACATATGATTTATTTGGTTTTCCTTCTTCAAATCTTTCATAGAAAAATGCATCAGCTTTTTTTTCGAAAGCTTTTTCTATTGGTTTGTATATCTCTTTGGTTCTTTTAAAAACAAAATCTTTACCTATACCAGTTTTTCCAAAGCTTATAGCCACAAAATTAGGAATAATCTTTTTCTCTTTAAAAGATGTTACTCTTTTTATTTTTATTCCCTTAAATCCAAGCGCAGAAGCTGTTGTAAAGAAAAGTGAATTTAAAAATAAAAGTGGAGGTATTTTATATTTTCCTTCATCTTGAATTTTATTATAGATTAAGTCTATTGTCTCTATAGAACCAAAAAGAGTTGCCTCTTCTTGATAAGTCATTTTACAATTACAGCTTCATTAGAAGAGCTTCTAAAACTTTGCTTAATTCCTCTGAAATCTCAGTTACCTTCGCTTCAATTTCGTCACTTTCTATTTTTCTTTGCTTTTCTTCTTGTTTCTTTTTTTTATATTCTTTTTTCATAGATTTATAAACCATTTCTAACTGTTTAAATGTTAAGGTGAAGTCAGCATTTATTTCATTATTTTTATCACTTGCTACAACGTATTCAATATTGTCGTCATATACTTTTTGTAGAAATACCATAAATTCATGTTTTTTCATTTTGCATCCTTTGTTGTTATGTTTAATATATTTTTTAACTCTTCTGTATCAGAAATATATACACTTAATTCGTCTTTTTCATCTTGCTTAAATATAGATAAAGTATTTACAATATCATTTCTCAAAGCAGATAATTTAAGTTCAATTAACTCGTTAACTATTTTTAAATCAATATCTGTCATTTTATTTCCTTCTAAGTGGGGGTTACAAGTATAGCATTTAATTTCTTAAATGCTCCTTAATTTTTCATAGTCTTTTTTAATTTTCTCATCTAAAAGAACCAATTCTTGATACTCTAATGGTAAAGCATCAATCATTTGAAATGCTATTTTCCTAATTGAATAATGAGCTGATTTATTGGTTCTTAATTTTAAAAAATGAACCAAACTTCTAAGATTGAAACTTACTTGCATTTTATATATAAATGCTTGTGGTAATAGCATTGCTAATTGATCAAAATCTTTTTTAGAAGAATTTTCCAATAATTCATCAACTTCTAATTTTATATTATTCAAAATAGTATTTATTCTGTGATCTTTTGTATCTTCAAATTCAATACCCATTGTATCCAAAGCATATCTACTTGATGTTACTGTGTAAGAAATACCAACTCTATGACGAGTAAATTCTAATAATGCTTTTGTTGATAATTCAATATCAAACACAATTAAACTATGTTCTAATACACTTGAATGATTCATATGGAAACCAACTCTTTTAATTAAATTAAAATCTTTAGAACCAATGTGATGTTGTAAATTTGATCCACAACTCTTACATATAGAAGCATTTGTTGAGCCGTCTTTATTTATTGATTCTTCTAACTCTTGAGAGCCACAATATATACATTCTGTTCCCATACCGTCTACCCAATAACTATCGCTTAAATTGTGATTATTATGTGAATATCTGATTCCGTTGCTAATTAACCATAATGGTGTTATATGTATTAATTTTACCGACATTTTTATTCTCCTTAAAATGGTATATCTGATTGATCATCTTCATCCATATTATACTCAGTATATACTGATGAATACATTTTCTCTTCTTGGTACTTTTCATACAAAAATTTAATAAAACCTTGGATTCTAAATAATCCTAATTCTTGTTTTATGATAGTTCTTAATCTTGATTTTAATGCTTTTATCCATTCATGTTTCTTTTCTGGACATTGCTCAAAGTACCAAGACATATCATGTTCTATTGACCATTCTGGTTTTTCTTCATTTATTTTAGCACTCCAGAACCAATTAGGTTTGTACTCATATTCAAATCCTTTTTTTGATACTGGTTTACCATATTTAAACATATAGAACATTGTTGCAATAGTTATGATTTCTTTGTGATCATCACTTACTTCAAAAATTGCTGCCAAATCTTTTACACTTAACTTTTTAATATCTTCTCTTTGTTTTGCTTTAATTTCTTGAAGTTTAGCATTGTATATATCTATACTTATCTCTTTTGGTTCTGAACCATCAAGAACAGCTTTCAAATGTTCAAGACTATTTTTATTTGCCTCTCTTATTGCTTCCATATCAACCTTTTTATCACCTGTTCTCTCAGGTGGATAATAAGGTTCATCGTAGAAACCAAACGTTGAAGTCATTTGCGCTAAATCAAGAAATTCAGCATATTTTTTATCATCATGTAATCTTGCTAACCTCATAATTTGTTGAAGAAATAATGCTCTTGATTTTGTAGGTCTAAGCATTACTCCTAATTCAATAGAAGGTACATCAAATCCCATTGAAAGTCGATTTATCGAAATTAAAACACTTGGTTCTTTAGATACTCTAAAATCATCAATAGCTTTATCACCTTCTTTTCCATTTTTAGAATGAGATATAGCTATTTTATACCCATCATTTCTAAGTATAGTACCAAATAATTCTGCTTGACTAATAGATGAACAAAATACAATAGTTTTTTTATCTTTAGCATTCATATCATTCATAGATTTTAATGCTAATTTTAGATGTTCTGATGTATTTATAATTTCTTCTAATTCATCAGCATTATAATCTCCTCTTTCAACTTTAACACTACTATAGTCAACTTTCTCTGCCCATACAGGTACAAAAGTCTTTATAGGTGTAAGATGGCCTTCATTTGTTAAATCTCTTATAGAGCGAGTATAAATATACTCATAATAAGGAAACTTAAACCCTTGATAATCATATGGTGAACCTGAAAAGCCAATAATTGTTTGTGGATTTATAAATGATACAATATCCCTTGCTCTATTAGATGTTATAGGTCCAGCATTATGAAATTCATCAAACATAATTATTTTAAATTTATTTTTCCATTCTTCAAGTTCTCCTTTTTTAAGCCTTGATTGTAATGTTTGTGCCATTACAAGTTGTACATTTGAATTTTTATCAAATGGTGTTCCTTTGTAATTTGCTTTTAATACACTATGATTGCAATTAAATTTTTTTAATGATTCATCTAATTGTTCAATTAATGCACTTATTGAAACTACAATAATTACGCCCATATGTTGATGCTCTTCTGCTAATGCAGTCATTTGATAGCTTTTACCAGAACCAGGAGGACTATCAACTATTATTTTCTCATCACCAAAAGCAATACAACCTCCAACGTCATCAACTGCATCCTTTTGGTACTCTCTTAATGTTATTTCAGACATATATTTATCCTTCTAAATCAAATCTACCTGCATTCAAAATATCGCATATTTTTTGCGCATCTGCTTCTGTTTTGAAATATACTCCTAAATAATCCCAATTAAAATTAATTTCCCAGCCATATTCTTTAGTTTCTCTATCAAATATAACAATAAAATTATCTTTTCTTATTGTATATTCATATCCTCTACTATCTTCACATTCTTGATCTCTTAGAGCTAATAGTCTTGTAAATTTTTTAATTTGTTTTAATGCTTTTATTGCTATATTTTTATCTGTTCTTGTCAATCCATTTTTAGCAAAAAGTTTGCTTGTATATCTGATTATTCCTTCTAATTGAATATCAATACTAAAATTCCCTTCTTCTAACTCAATCTTTGGTTTTTTAGGAACTTCAAATTTAATTTCGTCCCAAAATAATGTTTGATTTGCTGTTTTTCTATCAACAGCAGTTCCATCAAAAGTATAGGTTTTTGTATCATCACAATCTAAATATATATTGTGTTTATCGAATTGTATCGTAACAAAATATTCATCTATAGTTAATTTTTTATTAAAATTGGAATATATTTTAATTGCTTTACCCCATCCGTAATCAAAACTCCATACTCTATCGCCTATTTTTATTCCATCAAGATAACTCATTTTTAATCCTTGCAATCTTTTAACTCTTTCAATAAAAATTCATTAAATTCTATTGCCTTTTCAATAGCATTTAATCTCATTTCTAACTTTTGGTACTCACTATATTCTTCACCTGTTTCTGGTTCTGTATTAGCCTGTTGAAGTTCGTTAGCAATAATATTACTTTTTAATGCTTTTGCCCATTCAATCTTACCATTCAAAACATACCTATATTTCATGTTAGCAAAATAACATGCTTTTATGCCATAAAGATATTCTGTTGTTATTCTATCATTTGAGAACCAAGAAGATAAACTATTTAATTTGTCACTCATTTCTTTTTTCCTTTTCTTATAGGTGTATAAAATCTATATATTCCTGAAATATATATAAATAACCAAAATGTTAAATTTATAATATCAAATATATTTAATTTACTGCTAAAATTAAATGTAAATTCTAAACTTTTAATCAATAATTCAAAAAATCCAAAAAATAATACACACATAAACAACCATAAAAATAATTTATATACTCCCATATCAAATATATTATTTAAAAAAGTTTGCATTTTTATTTTCCTTTATATAAATTTATAGAACCAAAAAGAGATTACTCACTGATTGATTCTTTTATCTTCCATCCTGCACCATATACATATTGCATATTTATGTAACAATCTTGTTCTACTTCAATTTCAACAAAACCTTGCCTAACAGATTGTCCTTCTGTTATGTTTTTCACCCAAATAATAAGTTCATTATTTACATCCTCTTTTTCATAATCTCTTAAATCACCTGAAAATGATAATGTTACAAATGCTTGATTAGATGCTACAAATGTAAAACTATGATTTAGTGTTAATGGACCTTCACTCCCACTTGGCACTCTATTATTGAAATCTCCATAAAACTTACTTAATACACTTGACAATGATTCATTTTTAAATTCTCTATCATACCACTCATGTGTATCAATTCTTATACTTCCGTTAACATGTGTCCATACACTCATTACTTATTCCTTAAAAATCAAATTTTGTAATCGCTTCTTGCTCTGCCTGATATGAACTAAAATAAGGGCATTTATTATTTAAGTCACAATAATGTAAACATTTCATATTATATACTTTGCCTTGCATTTTGTATGGAAATGTATTTTTACATTTAGGAGGAGTAGAACCAAGTTCTAATGCATCTTCATTTATATACACTTCAAGTTCTTTTAGTTTATTTAGAAGTAGTTTTTCAATCTCTTCAAAACTTGGTACCTCTAATTCAACCATTGTGAATAAATCTTCTTTTTTAACTTTAAAATAAGATTGAGATTTATTGAAAAATGCTAATGCACAATTGAATTCTTCATCTCCTAACAACCATCTATAAATCCCTAATTGTAAAGCATATTGATGATCTTTGCCTTCTTTATATATAGATTTTAAAGTCGTTCCTGTACTAAGTTTATGATCAATTATTACTTTATTTTTTGTATCAATCAAATCTATAGTGCCAATAATAGTCCATTTATTCTTTAAATCTTTATGCGTAAATTCTTTCTCGACAGATCTTTCTACACTGTATTGATAGTCTTCTGAAAATTCATTAAAATTATGTTCTTTAAATAATTCTTCCAAACCTTTATGTAGAATAGAACCAAGAGTATTTGCTTCTATCTTACTTTGGTTCTGCTGTTTACCATACTTAAATTCTAACCATAAAGGAAGAATGTCAGAGCCAACTTGAGAAGCACTTAATTGATACTTACCTGGCTCTGTATTTCCACTGTATTGAGTTCCTTTAATAACTACATCGATATAATCCTTATATGCCTTATTAACCATTTTTTTCCTTTAAACAATTTAACAATTGTTCTTTGTAACTATTGCATTGTTTGTTTAGATCATCTATTTCTGAAAACATAAAATCCATAATCTCGCTAATATCTATTTCATCCATAAGTTCTTCAATACTAAAATCAAATTCTCCTATTTGTTGATATTCACAGTCATCACAACCTTTATAAACAAAAGGTATACAGTTTCCGTATTCAATAGATATATTTGTATTTTTTGTATTTATCATCTCTTCTAAAATTTCATCAAACATATCACTAACAGCTATACTATATGCCTCATCAAAATCACTTGCATTAACTATTACCATTATTTAACTCCTTAGCTTCATTTTCAAGTATAAACGCTGCCATCGGTGATACTTGATTTGTTAATCCTAAAAATTTTCTGTTATGTTTCTCTAAATACAATATTTTAGTTTCAAGTTTTTTTATTTGTTTGTTTAATTCTTCATTTTTTAAACAACATTCTTTAGCTTTTTTAACCTTTTCATCAGAAATCTTAAGTTCTTCACTAAGATATTCTATTCTTTCTAAATATGCATTTTGTATAACATTGAATGTGTTTTTAGATACATATCCAAATATATTCATTATTTTATTTAAAAACTTATTACTCATTCTAACTCCTTTTTGTGGCTTTTTTGTGGCATTTTGTAATAAAAAATACCAGCTTTTTTTCTCATTTCATCAACATATCCACGAGTAATTCCCATTATATTTGCTATAGTATCAATGCTATAATTTTCTTTTTCAAGCTCTTTATACCAATCTGCAAAATCTTGAACTTTTAATTGATTAAATGAAAAACCGAATTCTTTTCTTATTGCAGTGCTTATAAATGTTCTACTTCTGTTTTTCAAATAATGTTTATGCATATCAACAATTTTATATTTCATAAAAAAATAGTCAATATCATTATCAAGTTGCCTAAGTATTTCTCTAACTGTCATCTATTTTCCTTTATAATGTATTTATGTGTAAAACACATATATCTGATAGATAGGTAAAAAAACAATAAATCTTTATTGGAGTGTCGTATGAAGTAAAAAAAATTATAAAACCCTATCTACCAGATATATATGTTTTTATTAACAAAGAAAATAAGAAGATTTATTTTAAATCTTCTACATATTTCTTAAATTCTTCAAAAGATTCTAACCTGTCTTTATAGTCGTTTTCTTTTTCAAAACCATCTAAATACATATATTCATATGCTTCAATATAATTGTCTACATCCCCATATATACATTCAATTATTTCTAAAGAATCTATATTAAATGGCTCACATAAAATATTATATTCTACTACTCCATAATTAACTTCGAAACAACCTACAATCATACACCCATACTCTTCGTATGAAGCTTTTATTTTAATTTGGTACTTTTCGCTTGCTGATTCATAAAATGGTAATGGAGGACTCCAAGCAGTCATAAATGAACAATTATTGTAATCTAACCATTCTATTTCTTTTGGATGTATATTCCATTTAGTACCAAAGTGTTCTAAATTCCATTCATACCATCCTTCTTCAGGAGAAGTACCAATACATTCAAATCCTTTTTCATTGAAGTCTTCTACAAACTTTTTAACATTTTCTTCTTTACCTGTTATTTCAATGTTGTTGTTACACCAATTTGGCATTTCTTCTCCTTTTATTTATGATTTGAAATAAATATGTACATCATAATTGCAAATGATGCATACCACACTGTTGAATGCAACAATGCTAAATTATCTTTATTTTTTACACCTATTAAATACCATATAGTACCAAATAGAGTTGACATTACTATAAATATATTTTCCATACAATTCCTTTTATTTATAAATTTTAGAACCAAAAAAGAATTTAGAAGTCTCTTCCGCTCTTTTTTAATGAGTTAAGTTTTTGTAGTTGCTCAACTGTTTCAATTAATTCATTAAGTTTTTCTTTTAATTCTTGGTTCTCTTTTTCTAATTGCTGAATTTTCATTTTATCAGAATTAGTTTTTTCTATAAAAATATTTTCATCTTTTTTAAGAACCTCACCTGTATTTGGATCAAATTCAGTAATATCTATTTCATCTTCTTTTATATTATCTTTTGTTTTCAAAAACTCAATATATTCTTTTAATTGAGTTAAAGTACCATATATAGTACCAACTGGTCTTGAAATCCATTGAAAAGCATTAGAAGAGCCAGATGTATTCATAGGTATTAAATTTTTATTATTTCTAAAACAATCAAGAACTCTAGCAAAATCTTTGTCTAACCCAATTTCTTTTAATTTATTAAAAATTTGACTTATTCTTTTAATTGTTGAAACGCTAACACCATATCTTGCAGCTGCTGACTCCCAACTTACATTAGCAACACTTTGTTTGTATTCAAAAGCTTGTACTTCTTTTTGAATTTTTACTTTATTTCTACCCATATGATGACTCCTAACAAATTCTTTTAAAACATTTATGGTATAATTACCATTAAGTTTTTTAATAGGCATAGGCATATTTAATTCAATTGCAGCTTTTTGTCTATGTCTTCCGTCTAAAATCATATCATTTACAATCACTACTGGTTCTTTAATTCTACCAATCAAAATAATATCATTTTTCAATGCATTAAAATCTGACTCATTCATTTCTGGTTCTATCTTTGAAGCTTTATGATGTTTAAATTTTACATTACTCACATCTATTTCTTCTATTTTACAATTTGCAATTTCATTGATCAAATCATCAATTTTTAACATAATATCTCCTTGTTATTGGTATTTATTTCGTTTATAATTATACCAAAACAAAACTTAAAATGACCTTAAATTGAGCCGATATAGGTCAATTGACCTTGTTTTTATTTAAAGTAATTGGGTCAATTGACCCACTTTATATTTTTTTTTGAAGGTCAACTATATATAATATAATATATATATGCACTTTCTAAATTTTAAAACAAAATCGGGCAGTTCTGCCCGAATATGAATATATATTCATTTTTCCCCATAACATACATCAAACAATTCATCTACTTTGGTACTAATCTTATCAGGATATTTAAGTACTACACCTAACTTATCTTTCATATCAGAACCAACATATGTTTGGTACTTTCCAATAAAGTATATTTCTTTGCCCTGTAGTTTCCATTTACGAAAGTTTTTTGGTAATTTGATCCAGATATGCTCACGAATCAAGATCTTTTCTCTACGCTCATTTATCGAGTAAATAGGACCTATACACATAAACCTACCAAGATTATAATTAGCATTATTGAATTTTTGTAATTTTCCTTTAAATAATTTTAATTTATTGCTTTTCATTTTTTTTGGTACCTCTATAAATGAAATTGTTCTTTTATTTGTTTAACAATTTCTTTATTAATTACTTTTTTTAAAGCATTTTCAAGAGCTTTTTCTTCATAAAACCCTAATCCATATATATCTTGATTTTTTTGAAATGCTAAGAAATTATCGATTAGTATTGAATAATTGTTATCATCAAAAACTATTTCACATTCTACTTCTCTTTCAGTTCCACATGTTGCTTTTACTACTTTCATTTAACCTTCTCCTTAATTTATTTTTTAATAAAGTAAAAATAGTTGTGATTAACACAACCAATTCCTCCTATAAAATCTGTATTATTACCAATCTCTTTTCTAAATCTTTTGCATAAATGTTTTTTATCACATTTTTCATAAATACAAATAGTTTTACTATTAACCATTTTAAACTCCTTTTTATAAATTATATACATTTACTCATATTTTTATAGTTCGTTGAAATATGATCAAGATAGATAGGTTTATTGACTTATTTCCAAAAGATTAAATAACTATACCCATCTATTGGTTCTTTAATGTTAATTTCTTGTTTTAATAACTTAATTTGTTTACCATCTAAACAACTTAAATCAATTCTAATTTCATATTGATCATTTTGATTATCAAACCATTCTTGATATTCTATATCATTCTTTTCAAATAATTCAACAACAAATGAAATGCTTGTCATAATAAATAATGCCTTTATCATCTTGGTACTCCTTTATAAAACAAGTGTTTTTTCACCATGAGATATTCTAAAAGTATCAAATAATGATTTACTTACACTAACTAAACCTAATTCTTGAGCAACATATATTGCTGCTTCACTAACATTTGTTATAATACATACTGCAACTTCACCTGGTTCTACAAAATACATTTTCATATCTTATCCTTTAAAATTATTTTAGAGGTTTAACCTCAATCAGAGAACCAAATAGTTCTCCTATTGAAATTAATCTTCTTCTTTAATTATTTTAACTTCATATCCTTGTTCTAACATATGAGGTAAAGCATATTTTTTATAATTTTTAGCAAATAATTTTGCTGTTTCTTTTATTGCAAATTCATTTAATTCTCTCATTATTCCATACTGGTTCTTCAGTAAAACTTTATATTTCATTTTTTATCCTTTTAAAATATTTTTGATTCTAAGATTGAATCATTTTTTCTAATTGTTAAAATACAAAAATCATTTTTAGAGTTTTTATTTTCTCTTAAAAATTTTCTGTATTCTCTAAAAATTTTTATTTTACTTTTTAGTTTATTTAAAATATATTTGGTACTTCTACCATGTCTTACAGTTTCAAGCATTAATTGGTACATATTTTTTCCTTTATATAAATTTGTTAAATAAGCCTTATATTAAAGACTTATTATGTTTGTATGTAATTCGTTATAGTAGAGAGATTTTTGCTCTCTACACTCATTTAAACTACCTTTATGGATAATATATCCATTGTCTATGTTTATAAGCATACACATGCTATGCCTCCTTTGAATCTTCAACTAATTTAAGCAAACCATCTTTAGTACCAACAGCAAAGAATTTACCATTATGCACAAATGTAACATTATCATTCTTCTTACTTGGTTCTAATGGTTTCTTAAATTCAAAAGAACCATATTTAACAGGCACTGATTGTATTTTCCAAGTGTTTTGATCCTTGTTAAACCACATGAAGTAGTCTACTTCTGTATCAACAAGAGTGTATTGCAATTCAGGTATAAACTCTTGAGACACAATAATATTATTCCTTTGTTCACACGAAGATAATTTATTATATGCATTACTTCTATTATCACTTTGGTTCTTTAATGACTGAATATATTTAGTAACAATTTCAAGTGCAAACATAAATGCTTCATCTTGCTCTTTACTATATACATCAGTTATGTTCAATGATTTAATTAAACTTATAATGCTATGCTCATTTGGTTCTCTAAGTCCCAAATCATTAGCATCTACTTGGTGCACGAATGCTTCAATACCTAAATAATCTAAACTATTTAATTCTAAATAGTCCCATATCAATCCTGCACTTGCTCTATTATCATCTTTTGGACTACTTTGATGGTGATCAAAGAATCTAACTCCATCGTATTGTCTACCTATGTCAATAATATAGTCATAATCTTGTGGATTTTCTATATGTGCTTGATGAGGTAGTCTATTAATAATATATTCAAATTCTGGTTTAAATACTTTTAATAATGCTATTGCTGTTAACTCATCTGCATGGAATAAATTTTGATGCGTTGCTATTCTTTTGATTTGTTTTTTACTCATATATATTCCTTAATTGAATTTTATTTTGTAGAGGGATAACGATATGTTTTATCGTCGTCATCATTTTATCCCTCTATCAAATAAAATATAGAACCAAAGGAAATAATCTTTTTTTTGATTATTCCTTTTTATCTTGTGGTATTTCAGGCCATTTGTTGTGTTGAACATCTTCTGGTTCTTCTCCTTTGAATAAACCACCTTTTTGAACACCATCGTATAATCCTGATGCTATATCTAATGGTGCCTCAACTACATCTCTTAAACCTTTACCTACTAATTCTCCAATTGATTTGAAAAAACTCATAAATCCTCCTTTATGTCGTATAGTTTACCTGTGTTTAGGTCTTCGTAAATACCACATTTATGGTATTTTACCTTGTCTGTCAATACTATGTCTAATTTTTTTGAATGAATTAGATAACACATTTTGTTTCCTTTAATGTTATTTGTTTAGTAGTCTTGTCTACGAAAATAAAAACTACTAAATCAATCTCCTTTATATAGATTTTAGTATAGCTTTTTAGAACTTCAATACTAGTTGGTTCTTTAATTGATTATCTCCACCATACTTTTTGTGGGATAATTCTTTTTTCTTTGTTTAATTTCTTTACCTGGAACAAAGATAAACCAGTTTTTGCAGAGACTGCTTTTATTGCGTCTCTGCCGTATCTATCGTGATACACTTCCTCATCAATTAACAAAGCTTGAACACAAGTTCTTGCCTCATTTCTATTTCTAAATTTATACATAGTAATCCTTTTTAATTATTTTTTGAGAGTATATCTCTCATTGAAGAACCAAAGAGTATTTTGGATAGAAGAGTATTAGTATATTCTCCTTGGTTCTTAAATGAAAGATAGAAGAGATTAGGCGATAAAATCACCTAATTTTGATTTTAACTCACTCTTCTCTTCCTCACTAATATCAGTGATAAGAGCGAATTTAAATCCCTCTCTCGAAAGAAAATTAGCAACCGAAGTTACTATTTTTTCTTTCTTCTCTTCCCAAGTGATCTCAGGATATTTCTCGAATACCAGACTGTAAACAGTTTGGTAAACTTTACTTTTTTTAAGTAGGTTGAAATACCCTAAATACACTTCCTCATCATCTAACATAGTTGTTAGTCTGATAGGAATATATTTATCCTTCGCCTCTGCATCAGGTTCTAAGAACCTAACACTACCAGCAGCTTTTGCTGCTGTGTTTAATTCATCTTCACTGAATCCTCTACTTACCATATTGGCTCCTTAATTATGATATCACACCAACGTCTTGGTGTCATAAAAACAATTAATCCTGGTAAAGGATAGTTAAGAACATCTATAATGCTCTCTGTAAAAGGCACCGAATAGAGCGAAGCGTCGGTGCCGTTGCTAACACGGCGACAATGATAACAAATGCGATAGACATAAAACGGCGATAGAAACGTATAAACAATAAATAAATATAAACAAGTATTAAAAGATTAGATAAGAATCATCGACGATAAACATATATTATCGTAAAAGCATTATCGTAGAAGAGACTCGTCTTGCCGATAAGGTAAAAGTATATATCAAAAAAAGGCAGCTTCCTGATTCAACAGCAAAGAATGTTATTTGGTTCTTAACTTTGGTTCTAAAATTTTAAGTCTCCCACACTGGAAATCTGCATCTCAACATATAATTGATAGCACTATCTCCTTATATACATCTACCTTAATAGATTTATATAAAGAGATACAAGAGGAAACAAGGATTACCCTATAAATAATCCTCCTTTTATATCCTCTGGTTTGATGTCCCCTTTATGAAGCTCATTAACCATCATCTCCACAAATAGATCTACTTCTTGTTCAGTAGTCCATAATGAAGTTGATTTGTAAAGAGCCTTAATATATCCTTTAAGGAACTCTTTTCCATTTTTAACAACTTTTCCAAGTGCTGATTTGTAAGAGTTCCAGAACATATCAATATCTTCAGGAGACACCATAAATGCATCATGGATTGGAATCATTGATGCAAAGCTACTCTCAACCATATATTGATTGATTGCAGTTCTTAGCACATATGAATCTAATCCATGTGAATAAGCAGCAATATGTCTAACACCAAAATATTCACTGCTTACTCTTTTCATGAAGAACTCAACTTTTCTACCTGTTACAGTAGTTTTTATATTTTGAATATCTTCATGACCTGTTTGAGTAACACCTGTTACTGCTGCTATCATACCATCAGACGCAGCATATGTAAATACTGCTTTGTTGATATGTTTAGTCATCTTAGTGAAGAAATCTCTAAGAGCAGCAGCTTCAGGCATTAACTCTTTAAATTTAGCAGTCCAAGAATCCCATCTTGGTTCTGAAACTTCAATTATTTCTTTGTCAAGACCGATAGATTCAAGTAATTTTCTACCAATCTTAACAAATCTAACTCTTCCAGAACCATATTGAAATGGAGTGTATGGTGCTTTTCCTGTTTTTCTAACACCAATTTCTTGGTTGATAGATAAACATTGATTATCATCAATATTTACACCATTTACACTCCATTTCATTCCTTGACCCATAGCAGTATAAATATCATATGGTTTATCTTGTGTAGCAAAATCTACATTAAGAGAAGACCATTTCATACCACTTTTAATACCAAGTGAACATACTTGCATTGCAGTACCTGAAGCTTGTTGATCAATCTCCACTAAAATATTAGTAGGTTGACCTTTAATAGCTTTCCACATACTATGTTTGTGAATTGCTATTAATATTTTAAGCTCAAGCTCTTCTTTTTGGTTCTCCCAAATTGAATGTTGTTGAGCTTTTGTAATAGCTTCTTTTTGAAGTTGTTTAATTTTAAATTCAACTTCATTTAATTCTTTCTCGTAATCAGAGATAATATTACCTAATATCTCTACTGATTTTTGAGAAAGAACTCTTGGTTCTGCACTACCAAACAGATGATTTCTAAATCCTGTTTGTAATGCAAGATATGCTCCTCCCTTAGCATATACTCTCAAGTTATCTGGTCCAAACTTGAATTGAGTAAAGAAGTATCCTTGTTTTTCAAAGATTTCGTTTACTCTTCTAATATCCTCTAAAGCATTTGCATGTGCTTTTTGAGCATCTTGAAGAGTAACTCTTACTTCTTTACATTCTTTATCAAGATATACTAATTCTCCTGTTGATTTAAGAACAGGATTATTAGCATGAGAATGGAACTCAGTATGTTTAAGAACCATATCTCTAATTTCTCTTGATTCAGCTAAACCATCAACAAAAGAGTATTTAGTTTGGTTTAGATTATGTAAGAAAATCTTACCACCAATATTTAATGATGGTTTGAATTTCCACATAGATCCTTGCCAAACTCTTCTGTTTTCAGGATCAAGGTCTATTGTTTTACCTTCACTATCAACCTTAATTAATTTAACAGGTTTTTCAGTGAAGGCACTTCTTTTTTCAATAGTAAAGAAGCTTTCTAATTTACCTTTAAATGCTGGATGTTTAACAAATTCATTAACAAATGATTTGTTTAAACTACTAATATTAATAGTTTTAACTCCAATATTCTTAGTATTAGTAAAGATAATAGAACCTTTATCCTTACCATCTAATCCATACCATCTTACTTGTTTAAATAATTCAAACAAAGTAAGACCAGCATCAATTAGATTTTCCATATGAGCTTTATCAGTCCAAACTGATGGATTATTTGGTACTGAATAAGCCCCTATAAAATAACTCATAAATTCACTTCTTAGTGAAATTTCTTGAGCTTCTTCTTTTTCAAGAAGAATGGAAATAACAAAAGTGAATAATTCAGCAATATCATCTCTAATATTTAAAGATTGAATATATTTTGCTGATTTATTTTGTTTTACAGGTACAGCAATTTTATCAATTACTGCACCTTTAACAATTTCTTTAAATCTAAATGAACCATCAATAAATGCATCAAATGTTTGAAGCACTGTTGGTTCTAACTTATTAGATACAAAGTCTAATACTTTTGTATCTTCATTTAAGTCTTGAACACCAATTAGTGCTTTAACAAACACATCAGCATCTACACTATCAAGTTCTTTAAATGACTTGATAGAACAAGCTTTTAAGAAGTCTTTTGCTGATTTACTTCTTAAATCTTTAGAAACTCTTGATTTTACAAGTTCTATTCTACTTGTATTTTCAAGAGTCTCTTTAATTTGTTCTTCTTTATTTTTATCTTCATCTTCAGAAGCAGCTACACCAGCTATAAATGCTGCTGCAAATATAGCTTTAGCATTTTCAGCTACTTCCCTTTTTGAAGATTTTGGAGCTTCAATTGAAACTCCTTTAGTAGGAATCATATCTCCTACTAATTTTAATAATCTGCTACCATTGATAGCAGATTGAGCAGACATTTCTGCTCTTTTTGCTGCTGCTGCAGCCATTTTTGCCGCAATAGCAGCTTTTCTTGCTGCTTTTCTTTCAGCAGCTGATGCTCTAAGAGCATCTTTTAATTTTTCTGCTAAAGGAGCAGATATTTTAGCTCCTTTAATTTCTTTTACTTCTTTTACTCTTTTAGGAGCAAATGCTCCTAAAAATCTTATTCCATTTTTATTTACTAATTTTCTCATAATCTATCCTTTATAAGAAATTTAAACCAAACACATCATTTGGTTCTATAAATGTTCAACTAATACTGCTTTTCACTTTGAGAAGGATAGAAAAGCATAAACATCCTTATAATTTATAACTACAGACATCAGATCATAAGCAGTTTAATGACTTACTTAGGTCAGATTGATTTTAGAAGATTAAGTCTTCAAGACTATCTTGGATCTCGAATTTAAAATCTTCATCATATTCTTCATCAATTATTGATTTAAAATATGAAATTTTAAATTCAAAATCAGGATCAAAATAGTCTTCCCAATAAACAGTTCCAAAATCAGTATCAGTGAATTCATTATAAAAATATGAATTAAACACATTTTTATATTCTTCATTTAATACTCTTCTTGGTTCTAATTGGAATTCAGAAAGAATAGACTCAAATGAAAAATTGAATGTTGAAATCATTAACCATAGAAGTTGGAAAATGAATAACATTTGAAAATCATCTGATAAACAAATGAATTTTTCAATCTTTTCACCTCTGAATTCCATTTTCATTGGTAAAGACCATAATACTTTGAAACCAGACTTCTCAGCCATTTTAGCTAAGTCTTCTGGTACCATAAGTATCCAATCACCTTCTTCTTTAAGTTCTTTAATCATATTAACACCAGATCTTAATGATTTAGGCGCAAAATGACTTGGAACTTTGAATCCAAGATAGTCATTGTAGAAGAGTGTTCCGTCTTCTGTTACTCTTTGGTTTGTATGGAATAAACCGTGAGAGATGTATGAGTAACGAGAGATAACTGAATTAGTTCTACGTCTACTCATAGCCATCTTATAGTCTTCATAAGACGACCACAACTCTTCTACAAGTTCCTTAAATAAGGTTTTTGTTACCATGACTTAATCTCCTTTATAAAAATTTACACCAATAATTACAGCTATATAAGGTGCATTCAACATAGACACCTGATATGGGTACTAGGCTCATCACACCTGTTCCACATACCGAGTAATCTATATTCAGCTGTACCACAACTGCCTATCCCTTAGGTTCTTGTCTATGCTATTGATGGCAGCATGAGGAACACTTAGGTACTTTAGTTAAGAGTATGAGTGAGAACCTTAGGTACTCGTGTGATTGAGTGCTGAAATTAGAAAGGTCTCTCTCTTGATAGTTCTTGTCTAAAGAATTTTAGGCAGTATATTCAAGGTATAGAGCCTTAGGCACTGAAATGATAGTACTAAGGATATACCTTAAATAAGTAGTTAGGTAAGGCACTATTGCCTTATATATACACACCTTGATGTACTTATATAAAGCAATTAGAAAAAGAAAGATTAAGACTTTTTAGGTCTTCCTCTACTTTTTCTTTGTTGTTCCTCCTCAACTGGAGAAAGGAAGTTTTCTACACTTGCTGCTATTGCAGCTGGATCAGCAGTCAATCCATAGCTGCTTAAAGCAGCCTTGGTACCGTTATAGGTACCTTTTAAAATGTTAATAGCATTCATAATGAATGCCTCAACATCTGCGATGATGTCACTCATCGCACCTCTAAAGGTACTAATGTACCCTTTAATTTTAGGCATGATGTCAGATATCATGCCGATAACCTCAGAAGAGGCTTGTACAATTAATGTACCTGCCTCTAAAATTATTTTAAATGCTTCAACTGAAGCACTTATTGTTGTTTTAATTGTTAATGATAATGTTGTATTTGCCATAATAAACTCCTTATACAGCAATTTGAGTACCCAGTTTAAAGTTAGTACTCTACCACCTATCCATCCTGTTAGGAGTCTAGCTCAACCGACAGTTCATAGGTTCTAATTTTTTCCCTACTACAGCCCTATAGGGGGGGCAATCACATAAAATCACACGACTATATGTAATCTACTACCCTTAAACTTAATTATGAAAAATCTATAAAAGCCGAATTTCTAAAATTGTAGTACCTAAGTGTTATTTATTATATAGAGATGATTTTAAAATTGAAGTAAAAATTAAGCATTAAAGTACCTAAGTTATGGGAATATGTAGTAATTATATTGACATTTTGTTAGTCCTGTGGACTAATTCTATTAGTCCTGTGTGAGAGGACTAACAAATTAAATTATTTGAAAGGATTTTTGTATGAATTTTATTTCGAAGTATGATATTATATCAAAACAGGTCATAAATGACAAGACTGGTGAGATAGAAGTTGAACATTTTAAACAAGTAAAAGAGACTAAAAAGATCAAAGGAGGATTCAGAATGGTATATGCAGCATTTGATATAGCAGTTAGCAGAATAATTAAATCACAAATAGACTATTTGGTACTTATTTATATAAGAGATTTATTTACATATAAACAAGTTGAAGTTCATCTACCTGGTTCTGAAATTGCAAAATTGTTTGAAATAAGCAGAAGTAAAGTTAATGAACTTATAAATAGATCAGTGAATGAAGAGCTCTTATTTAGGGTAAAAAGAGGAGTTTATAGACTTAATCCATACATGTATTTACCATTTAGAGCCAATGGAGAAGAACTTCAAAAAGAATGGAGTGAATTAACTAAAGATATTAAAAGTAGATATAGATGGCTTAACGAACAAGTTAAAAATAGTATATGTGATGACATGATAAAAATGGAATATATAAAAGAAATAAAAGAGTTGGAAAAACAATTAAACAAAGAAACTATTGAAAATATAAAAAACAACATGAAAACATATTGATTATCTACGAGTAACATATGGGGTTTTTTGTAATTTTTTGGTATACTTCTTTTATGAGTACATCTATTTGGTACTTAAATTAGAAATACAAAGGAAATACATGAATATGGATACAGAAAAAATTAATATTAATTACTTAAAACAAACAGTAAGTGATGAAGAAGATATGCTTATAGGATATTCTATAAAAGAAGGATATGATGATAATTTTGGAATAGGCATAGTGCTATATATGTTGCATATAGATATAAATAAAGGACACTGCTTAGAAGAACTTGCAAAAAATAATGATATGTGTATAAGAATTCATAAATTTAGAATTGATAAAAAATCATTTAAAAAAGATGAAATAAAAAGATATTTAATATTTAAAAAAGTAAATTATTATTCTTTTTTAGAAAATAATAAATTATTTTTTAATACACTTGAAAATGTTGCAAAAGTAGATAATAATTGTTCAAGTGTTAAATGTGTCTTTGATTTAGTTGAAAAAATAGATGATGAATATAATTTTGATATGATTAGTCAATCTATACCAGCACTTGGTTCTTTAAGATTTGAGGGAATTCATTGTGATATATATGACGATGATATAGTTGATTTATTAACAAATGAAAACGAATAAAGAAAAATATATGAAACAAGAACAACAAAATAAACTTGACACATTCATTGTGTCTTTACCAAGGAATAGAAGAAAATTAAGTGATGAAGCACTTAGTGAATTAAAGTATATTATTGAAAAAGAACCAGAATTATTTGAAGATGTGATATCTTATACAAAGGTTATTTCTGAAGGTAAGTATAGTATAGTTGAATATGTTAATGCTGTTAGGTATGTTACATATCAAATGATGGGATACACAAATAGGCAATCATATTTGAAAATATTTACAGATAAAGCAAACATTGATAGAGATACGATTGATAAATTTGTGAATAAATACAATAAAAGCAAGTTGGTACTTGAGTTACAAAAAATAGCTACAGTACCATTATATTTAACTCATCATCACTTATTAAATAAAGCAGTTGCAAAACAAGCAGAATTGTTAGATGCTAAATCAGAGATGGTTCAACACCTTGCAGCAAAAGAATTATGTAACCTTTTAGCACCACCAGAAGAGAACCACATGTCTATAGATGTGAATATCAAAAAAGATACAACAGTTCAAGATCTGGAAAGCACATTATTTAAATTAGCTGAAAAGCAGGTAGAACTTATTGGTTCTGGAAAGTCAACAAATAAAGATATAGCAGAGATGAATATAATAGATGCCGTTGTTGAAGAAAATTGACATATTCATTATTAAATGATACAATTCGAGTGTGGAGTATGTTGTATATTTTTTATATACACAAAATATTTTTTATTACAAGCAATCTATTTCCGTCGCTCCTGCTTTAAGTGATTTTTTAAAAGTTTTTTGATTTCATATAACAATTCCTTTATTTTAAAAGTTATTTTTTTTTATTCAAAAACATACTCCACAACTTTTTCTTTTTCTTTTCTGCTTTACTTACAAACATATTTTTTGTTACAATAAACACAAAAAAAGGATTTTGTTTTGTCAAAAAAAGTAACTGTAGACAATCTACTTTCAGAAATAAAATATTCATTTGATAGTTACGTACCAAGTAAAGAGGCTGTAGCTTTTGTTAACTTTGTTAAACTTATAGGTGTTGAAGACAATAAAACACCTGTTGTACATTTTAAAATGTTAGATAACATATTTAGTAAATATAAAATGCATGCAATAATGTGTCATAGGGGTATGGCAAAATCTACATTACTTGGAGAATATCTTCATTTTTGGATAGCAGTATTTAATAATATACCTAATTTTGGATTTGTTAATTTTAGTTTATATGTTGCTGATAGTGCCGAAGGTGGTGCAAAAACATTAAGAAAGAACATGGAATTTAAATATAATCATAGCGAATTTTTACAACAACAATTACCTAAAGTAAAATTTACTGATGGAGAACTTTGGTTCCAAAATAAAAGTGGTGGTGAAACAATAATAAGATTGTTTGGTGGTCAGCAAAATATAAGAGGTCAGAGAGCATTAGGTAAGAGGCCTCAGCTTGCAATTATGGATGATTTGTTGTCAGACCAAGACGCTAAATCAGACACAGTACTTGAAAATATTGAAAATAATATAAACAAGGCAATATCTAAAGCATTAGATCCAACTCATCAAAAACAGATACTTATTGGTACACCATTCCACGAAGGAGATCCATTGTATAGAAGAATACAAAATAGTCAATGGAATGCCTCTGTGTATCCGATATGTGAGAAATTTCCATGTAAAAAAAGTGAATTTAAGGGTTCATGGGAAGAAAGATTTAGTTATGATTATGTAAGAGGCATGTATTTGGAGGCTAAAGAGAATGGGTCTTTGGATGGATTTTATCAAGAATTAATGTTACAGGTTAAGTCAGATGATCAAAGATTGGTTCTTGACGATGATATAAAATTTATAGAGCCAGCTAAAAAATATAACACTTATTACATAACAACAGATTTTGCTACAAGTGAAAAACAAGCAGCAGACTTTAGTGTTATATCTGTTTGGGGAATAACTGCAAAAGGGCATAAAGTGCTTATTGATGGTAGAGCTGAAAGATGTCTTATGGATAAGAACATGGATGATCTTTTTTGGTTCTGTAAAAAATATAATCCACTTCAGGTTGGGATAGAGGTTACTGGGCAGCAAGGTGGGTTTATCCAATGGGTAAAGAACCAAATGGTTGAAAAAAATATATTTTTTAACTTAAAAGAGATAAGACCAAATATACGTAAAATGGAAAGATTCCAAAGAATACTTCCTGAATTCAAAATGGGGTTATTATATTTTTCAAATAAATTGGAAGAATTATTTAAGGATGAAATTGAAAGTGAATTAAAGGGTGCAACAGTTAAAAAATTCACATCAAGGCATGATGATTTTATTGATACAATATCAATGCTGTATGAATTAGACGGAATATACGCTGGATTTTCAGGTGATGTAAATAAAGATGAATTTAATAATCAAGATTACTTAAAATTAGATTATAAAAAACAAGAAAAAATTACTGACATTTTTTCTGAAATTGAGTATAATACATCTAAAGCTAATGATAGTTTTTATGTTTAAAAAAGGTTAACTAAATGAACATTTCTAAGTATAAAAAATACATCAGAGACATGAATGTTTCAGATGATGAATTGGAAGAAATAGTTTCAGATGTTATAGAAGATATAGCTATGGATACTAAGATATTTAAAAATACAATTGGTTTTAAATTAGATGGTTGTGTAAGAGAATATGATATTGAAGCAATATACGAATTATATTCAAATCTTGATGATCAAGTTATAAACATAGAGTATACTTCAAATTCAAGTACAGAAAGTACACTTAAGTTAATAGATATGATAACTATTGACGATGGTGACAACAAAACAACATGTGAAGATAAAAATAATGACGACAGTGTTGATGAAGACATTACATATTCATCAAGTAAAAGTAAATTTATATCTGCAAATGATTTGTTTGTTATATTTAATGATACAATTGAAGCTGAGTCAAGAAAATCAAAAACATTGATAAAGTCGATAGAAAATGAATATTTTGAGAGGTATAATAATTTTGTTTATAAATCAAAGCATGAATACTTATCTGATTTATATGGTTCCGAAGATTATTCCATTGATGTTTATGTTAATTGTTCAATAGTGCCATCTGCTGAACAAATAAATGATGATCAAGAAAGAATGTTAAGGACTGCATTAATAAATGGACTTAAGTATTTTTCAAGTGATATGTACTTAAACACTTCAAATGAGCAAGTATCAAATTTACTGTACCAAAGATATTACTCTTCTAAAAAACAATTACTATACAATAATCCACAATTTGTTAGTCCTAAGTTAGATTTTAGAAATAGTGGTTGGAATCAATAATGTTAAACAATAAGGAGGTTAAATGTTATGGCAAGTACTTCGTTAATATATGATAGACTAAAAACATATATAAATATGAGAATTGACACTATCCATGATTCATTGAAAGATTTATTTGATGATTATAAGGTGAAAGATGTTGGTGACAATATAGACAATGTTAAAGCTGCTGGAGACAATAAAGATAATATTGATACAGTTGCTGATAATATAGATCCAATAAAAGATGTGTCTAATGATATCGATAGTGTTAAAAATGTGTCAGATAAATTAGATGATGTTAGAAATTATGCTTCAACATATATTGGAGCATCAGATGATGCACCAGATTCAAGAAATGATGGGTATGATTTACAAGATGGAGATTTATACTTTAATTCTGACGAGAATAGAATGAAAGTGTATAATGCTGATGATGAAGAATGGATCGATATCGGTACCACAGTTAAAGGTATTAAAAAAACAGCATCGTTTACAGGTGATGGAGATACAAAAGAATTTGATGTTGATGGTGGATATGATGCTGACAATGGTATTGTATTCTTAAATGGTTCTGTAGTTACTGAAGATGTTGATATCAGTGATGGTAGTAAGGTTAAATTTGATGATGCACCTGCTGATGATGATGAAATCGATTGTATTTTCTTTGGTTCTTTTGAGACATCAGACATTTATGAAGTGGTTTGTAATTATTATGTAGATGTATCAGATGACAAAGATGTTGATATTGGAAATACATATCTATGTGATTCAAGTGATGATGGGTTTACATTGACTTTACCTGATAGTGCCAATAAAGGACAAAAAATAATTATTGTTGATGTTAAAAAAACATTTGATGATAACAATGTTATTCTTGATAGGAATGGAAATAATATCGATGGTAAGGATGAAGATTATACATGTGATGTTATTAGAAAATATGAGATCTTATGTGTAGATGATGATCATAATTGGAGGGTATTATAATGAGCAAATATAGTGATAATATACTTAAACAAATACAAGGTGTTGATGGCATTGGTTCTGGAATTGACACAGATTTAGTTAGAGGAGAAGTGTTAAGTAAGTATGGTTTTAAAAACAAAATTATCAATGGAGATATGAGTGTAACCCAAAGAGGCAGAATGTTCTCTTTTGAAGATGATGGGGATTACACAGCAGATAGATGGTATACAGAAATTCAAGATGGTAAAGAATATGTAAGGCAAGAGATTGTATGGTCAAAAGATGAAGGTTCTTGGAAAGATGAAACTGACCCTTTTGATGATGGTAGTCAACATAACCTTTGGCAATTTGATGGAGATGCTACAGATACAAATGGTAATAATGATGGTACACTTAATGGAGATGCTTCATTTGTAGATGATTATATTCCTGGTATAGGTGCTGTTAAAGTGCTTACATTAGATGGAGATGGAGATTATGTGTCTACTGATTTTAAAATAGATGATAGTGATAAATACACACTTAGTTCTTGGTTTAAGACTGATACTAAACAAAATAGTGCTTGTATCTTAGGTTCAAGAGATAGTGATGGAACATCAGAATATATAAGAGGAACAATAGAATTGGATAGTGATATATTACAATTATCTATGGGTGATGATAGTGATGTATCTTATCATAAAGTAAATATACCTAAGTATTATAATAATACTCTTCACAACATTGTCATAGCTATTGATGGTTATAATCAAACAGTATATTTTGATAGCAAAAAAATAGGAACTTACACATTAGATGTTAGTGCAGGAACTAGTAGTGATTATACATATAGTATAGGTCGTTTAGGTGAAGAAGATGGTAATTACTTCAAAGGTCAAATAGCAAGAACAAGAGTATTTTTAGGAAAAGCACTAACTCAAGACGAAGTGTATAAATTATATGTTGAAGATGAAAAATACATTCAACAAAAACAATTAAGAAGTGTAATCACAAAAGATGATACTATTTCTAAATATCAACCATTCACATATAGATTTGAGGGTAAGGATTTAATTGACTACAAAGATGAAAAAGTAACTATTAGTTTCAATGTTAGAAGTAATCAAACAGGTGATTTTAGTTTATCACTTATTAACCAATCAACAGATGATAAGCAAAGTTATATAACAAAATTTAACTATGGAAACGATGATAATACATTCCAAAAAGTAAATGTAACAGTACCTTTATCTGATTTTGATAAATTCATTAGAGATAATGAAGAGTTAGGATTTGAATTAGTTATAGCAGGTATTGGAGATGAAACTGATACAGAAGGTATTCAAGATGGTGAGTATTTCTATTTGAAAGATACTGTTAAATTATCTGAAAATGATTGGATTGCTGTTACTGATGCTCAATTAGAAGTAGGTGATATTGTTACTGAATTTGAAAGAAAATCTTATGAAGCAAATGTAGTTGAAAATAATGCTCCTTTTAATTTAGGTATAGGTGCAAGTGGTTATAAATGGGTTGATGAAACTGCTAATAGAGATGCAGGTGTTACTTATACAAACACAACAGAAAAAGCTATACATGTGTCTGTATGGACAGATGCTGGTAATGATAACTCAGCAATGTCAATATCATCATATGTTGATGATGTTAAAATCCAGTATCAAAAAATCGCTAATGCCGATGATAACGATTATATTATGTGTTCATTTATAGTATCAAACGGTTCTACATACAAAATAGATGGTTATATAAATATAGTATCTTGGTTTGAATTAAAATAAAGGAGATGTAAATGAGGTATTTCAAAGATAGTAATAACAATATATTTGCTTATGAAGATAATATTAATAGTAAGTATATTAAACAAAATTTAGAAGAAATTACAGAAACACAATATAAGTCATTTAGACTTTTTGGTGTTTTTGATAAAAATGAAGATGAAGTAAATGATGAAGAATTAAAAGTAAGAATTGAAACAGGTAGAACCAAACTTAAACAACAAATAAAAAGTGAATTTACTAAAAGATATGAAAAATCAGTGATACATTCAGACCAAATTGATAATGATATTGATGCTGGTGTTGAACCTTTGAGAAACATCAATGGACTTATTGATGTGTTAGCAGATGATGATAAAATTGATTATAGACTTGCTAACAATGATTTCAAAGAAGTTTCAAAAGATGATTTAA
>Ga0256828_1000062_pt1 | contig 69264 bp, 110 predicted proteins | sample CV88metaG_FD_185993 | JGI IMG/M metagenome (GOLD analysis project Ga0256828, IMG submission 185993) | Hydrothermal vent microbial communities from East Pacific Rise, Pacific Ocean - CV88 | ecosystem: Environmental > Aquatic > Marine > Hydrothermal vents | place: Pacific Ocean: East Pacific Rise...
CCATATCAAATTCAACTTCTTTACAATTTGGAGAAAGTTTACTGTGAATATAATATTCAACATCTCTTCCTGCTAAAAAACTTACGTTTCTGCCATATACTCCAAATGTATAATCTCCTATATCCCCGACAACTGATATTCCCATAGGTGTTACTGCAATATTGAAAGCATACACATTTGTGTTTGATTTGGAACATTTCCATATTTCACAATCATCACCTTTTGCCAATAATGTATATTCATGCTCTTTTAATACTTCTTTTGCATTGCTTATGTATTTTTCTTTACTCATTTTAATTACCCTCATTAAAAATAGACAACTGATCAATAATAGGCATTATTACAACTACAAAACTTCCATTTTTTTCTGATATTTTTATAGGTCTTTCGCGGGATTCAATGCCAACATACCCACCAAGAAAATCACCATCCCCTTTTACATTTATCTTTGGAATAAACTTTGGATTTATCTGTATTTTGTTGAGTGCCAATATCCCATCTATCTGTGAGCTTTGCGTAAAAGGTATCTTCTCTTTCATATCTGTTGGAATAATACTTTTGTAGGGAGGATATTTGAACATATCCATAGACACATCTCTCTTTGATATTGTAATTATCTCTTCATGATCTTTATCAAGACATTTTATTTGCCCACTACTTAATTCAAAATAGAGAGCCTTAGTCTGTTTTAGTGCTAAATCAACTATGCTTTTATGTACGAGAAATGGAGCGGAGTCTTGCTCCACTATTTCTGCATCATAATGTTTAGCAGCACCAAGCACTCTTGTATTTGTTGCCACTATGTACTCACTATCTACATATAGATAATTAAGTTCTAGTTTTGGGCTACGCACATCTATATATGGTGCAACTATTGCTAAGTTTTCTTTTGTTACTATTGTTTTCATCTCAATCCCTTTAGCATCTGTTGTATTTCTTTTTTTGCTATTTTAAGGCTCTCACGATTTTTAATGTTTGCAAGAGCATGACCGTTGATATTTGCTGTGTTGTGTATCTGTTGTAATACTTTTTCAAAAGCACTCATCTAATCTTTCTCCTTGATGATTATTCCATGACCATCTTTTCTCAATATAACCGTTAATAAACATTGTAAGTACCTCACATCAAGAGATAGGTGCTCATGCTTTGTACCGTTTTTATAAGTCGCTTGAAGTGACCACATAATTATTCTCCCATTCTGTGCGTATGCGTATGATGACCGAACATCAGCATCGCTACAGCTTTCTTTTTGTTTTTTGTTTTTTTAATGTTTTCAAACGTTAAGTGCTCAACCCAGTAGTTAAAGAACTTCTTGTTGTAATACTTTGCTGCATCTTCATTATTCATCCTTTGAGGAAGTTTTATCTTGTTGATGGCCTTCTCTGCATCGAGCGTATCAAGATCTTGCAACTGCAGTTTATTTTCATACCAGACTTCGCCGTGGGTTTTCATCGCCGCTTCCTGGTATAAAAATCTCTGATTGTATAGTCCTTTCGTGTAAGATATCTGTCATCTTTTTTCTTACTTAAAAGCCATCGAACTGCAATAGCACTTATGACTATTGCAGCCTCAATCAAAAGTACATCTGCAGTTGACATTTCCATTTTTTAACCTTTTTGTGTTACAATTTCTTTGTTCGTTATTTTGAGACTTTAGAATAACTTTTCGGCGAGATGTTCCAGCATCTCCTCGAACCTTTCAAAACTGCTTTTAATCCGTTGTGCCATCATTTAATCCTTTTAAAATTACCATCTACTTTTACATAGATATTTACATCCGAAAAGTGATAGTTTCCACCGACTCCACCTTTAACTTCACCTTCATGTAGATTTTTAATATTAGGTATCTCAACTGGAAAAGGTATATGTTTTCCTTTATCATCAACATGATAACTTTGTTGTGATCTATATCTTGAATTGTTTTTTATCTTTGCATATAGTTGTGTCAATAGTGACTCCTTTACTTTTAATGACCCACTTGATTTGCACATTGTAAAGAGGTGAAGGGGGTTCTATTATCAAATCTTTGTGCAATATTGCAGTGAGCGTTACCGGTTATTTTATTCATGATCTTTCCTTATGTGCAAATATTCCTACAAAGAACCCTGTAAACCAAATCCCAAGTATCCATATAAATGCTTCTATACTGTCCAGTTGAATCATTACTTATCCCCTTTATGATACGCAACGTGGCGTGTTTATTATAAATCTCTGTGCAACACATACCATGGAGAATCTATGTCGTAGTATCTATGGGTACTGTTATGTGCTGCATTAAGGTTTATGCTTCATTATAAGCGAACTGCCTTTCCCAGCTCTACACGATGCCTTTAAATCGCATAGTTTTTTCACTACTGTTTCTCTTAGCCTGTGTTTTCGGACAGGTTTACATGTAAAGTAACTCAAACAAGGCCACCATTTTTCAGATGGTTTCTTGTTTTGTTGAAAGTATTGTACATTAATTATTTACATTATGTCAAGTAAAATATATAATTTGTAAAAATTTAATGTACATTTCTTATCTAAAAACTAAAAGGTATAGAATTTGCTATAATTACAAAACAGGATAGTAGAATGAACACTAATACAAATGATGCTAAAAATATTACAAAAAGCTTTATTGAATATTTAAATGCAAAAAATGCTGATAAAGTAATAACAACAGAGATATCTATAAATACCTCATTTGGCGTTAAAGTTGCAGATGTTGTTATGTCAAATGGACATCTTGTCGCATATGAAATAAAAAGTGAACTTGACAATACATCAAGACTGTATGAACAGATAGCAGGATACACAGAGGTGTTTGACTATGTCTATGTTGTGTATTGGGGAAGAAAATTTTCTTTAAATACTCTTGATCTTCCAGATCATATAGGTGCTATAGAAGCATATCGAGATAAAAATGATGAAATATCTTTTAAAATTATAAAAAAAGCATATAAGAATTATAAACTTGATGCAAAAAAAGTTGCTGAGATAATGTGGAAAAGTGAACTCAATTATTACCTTCGTAAAAAATCTATAAAAACAAAAACTTCCTATCGTAAAGATAAACTATCTGAACTATTCATACAACACTATTCAAAAAAAGAAGCTAATAGTATCTTGCGAGATATTTTTAAAGGAAGGTATAAAAGAGGTTTTGATTCTTTTCTTGAAGCATCCGAAGATCCATTGAAAAAACTCACAAAAAATAAAGTGGATGTTAACTATATAATTTATAAGCATAATGCTGAAATTCAAAAGAGATGTGCCATAGAAGTGATATGATGAGATATCATTCTATGTTTCCATGTTCCACCGGATCTAAATTTTTCTATATCGTCATTGGCAACATCTTGAATAAACTTACATGTATCACAATGCGATACTGAAAAGTCGCTTACATTAGTTATAACTCTTTGACACAGTTCTTGATACTGATGATAATTTCCTTTTGTATCCGCAGTAAATTTGCACATGCTGCCATCACTGTTTGTATAGTTTAGAAATGGATAGTATAAAAAACCTTGTCCTTCTTCTAGTTCAAGTTTTGATTGTATTTTTGTTGTGAGTGTGTAGTCTGCATATGATAAATTTGCACCAGGAACACTATTGCAAAAATAATTAAATCTTTCAAGATGATGGTTTTTGATGTGATCACACATACCGTCTGTCTTTATTCTATGTTCATTAAAGAAACATTCTCCTATTAAAATCAAGTTATTTTGAAACTTTTCGTTTGTTAGATTTTTTACAATATCTAAACTTGGTTGGGTTGTTAATTTGTCTGTATCTAAAATAATATCACACTCAAGTTCATCATCGTAAAATGCAAATATTTGACTGAGAAGATCTGCATCGCTACTTATATATGTTGCATCAGAAAAGATGCGGATTGCAAAATGTTCAAAGTTTGACTCTATTTTTCTAATGAGTTTAATGTTGTCTCTAAAACTTTTTCTCTGTGTTTCGTGAGAGTAGTCAAAAGATATTACAGGAGTAAACGGTTTATATTTTTTGGACTCAAAGTATTCTCTAAGTTGTATAAAAAAATCATATTTTTTTTGTGCATCATCAAGTTCAAACATACCTACAACATCATTATTCGTGTATTGTGATAGATCTATAAAGCATTCATTGTTTGTTAAATATTCTTGTGTTTTTGTAAAAGTATTGTCGAAAAATTTATCAATATTATCATATTTACACTCTATAAGTTCAATTATAGGCTTTGTTTGTATTGTATGTTTTACTGAACCAAGACCTTTAAGTTCGTTGAGTTTGTTTTTAATTACTGGATGATACATTTGAGGTGTCCTTATGATTTTCATTTAAATGGTAGTAATTGAATGCATTAAATCCTAAAGAGGCAACGAGACCTATCAGAACAAGCCAAAGACGCCAATCTTTATATTTTTTATTTTCTAAATACTCTTTTGTTACCATTTTTGCTTCGAGTTCACTTTTGAATGATTGTAATAAAATTGAATTATTCTCAGATTTTTGAATTAATGTTGCTATATCAACAGAGCTTTGATTGATTTTTTTAGAGTTTGATTTCAGTTCCCATATTTCATGCTTAACATCTTCTATAGTTTGATTTATATGCTGTAGATCTTTCTCTGTAGATATTTTAATTATTTCAAGATCTGTTATTAGTTTGTGAAATTTTTCTTCAAAAATATCGGCTGTTTTATCACTCACACCAATCCTTTTTATGTCCGCCGTGATAAGAAACGGCAAGGTTGTTTTTTATAAGCTCGTTTGAAACAGGTTTTCCATCAACATAAACGTCAGCAATTAATCTAAAATACTTGCCTCTTCTAATATTACGCAGTTCTATCTTGTGTGCGTTTCTCAAAAGTGATACAGTAACTTTTTTTGCATCTCTTGCGAGAATCTTCTCTTTTTCACAATGCGCTTTAATCTCTGGAGTATCTATTCCGTTTATGCGAATTGACATTCTTTTCCCAATAATATCTGGATAATCTTTTATGTCTGCTCTAAATGTATCACCATCATAAATACTTGTGACTTTCAAGACGGTAGCACTTCCAAAAGTCATATCTTTTAGAGATTGTGCATATAGAGCAGATAATAAGAGAAGTGTAAAAATAAGTATTTTCATAATTAACTTTTAATCTTTAATTTACTACCAAAAGTAGGGTGTAACATTGCAAATGGCTTTCCTACAATTTCAAGCTCAAGACCCTCTTTTTTAGGGTTGATTATAGCCGGCGAGTTTCGTGACAACAAGAGTACTTCACCGTTTCCCAAAAACTCAACATCTTTTATCTGGACTGTATTCCCATAGCGAACAAGATAAGTGCCATTTATTTCTACAAATCCTCTTCCGTTTACCATATCTATGAAAACAATGTCATTTTCATAGTAAAGTGGTTCCATTGAGTTTCCTGCTATTTTTATGGCAAGAGTGTTCTCATCAAGTTTTATATGATCTGGTAGTAAGTCTTTTGGATAGTAAAGCTTCTCTGCCCTTTCAACTGCTAAGGCTTCAGCGCCAGCACCCGCATCAATTGTTGGTAGTTCTATATAGGAATCTGTTTCTGTTTGAATTATTGAAATATCTGATGTATTTGCTTGATATAAATCATCAACATTTATTCCAAAAAAATTTGCAATATTTCGAGCATGTTTTGCTGGAATATAACCTTGTGCTTTAAAATTACTAAAATTTTGCCTAGAAATACCTACAGCACTATAAAACTGCCCTTTTTTTACATGTGTTTTATTCAATAGTTTTTCTACTACTTCATAATCAATATTGTTGCTCATCTAATACCCTTGTAAATAAATATTGTACACTATTCAAAATATAAAATCTTTTACAAAATGTAAACTAACTTGACATAAGGTACATTATTGATGTACAATTCAAGCATGAAAGATATAGAATTTGTAAAAAATACATTAAAAGATAACAATATCGCATTTTCAGATTATGCAAAAGCAATTGGCACAACTCGACAAAATGTACAGAATTGGACTTATGGTGACGGAATACCAAAAAAATATTTGCTTAAAACTGCAAAATATTTATCTGAAATATCTTGTCGAGATATTAGTGTTGAAAATTTGTTATCCATACCAAATGATACAAAATCCACATCAGAAAAAACTACTACATCCAAAAAAGAAAAGGTAGCATAATGAGAGATCATATCCACAACAAACGTCCAAAAGATGCAAAACTTTGTACGATGATACGCGCAAGCATTACAAAAAGCAGAAAGTACATCGGTCTCTCTTTTGAAGAGGCTGCTAACGAGCTAGGACTTACAGAGGGAACACTTGCAAACAAGCTAAAACCTGCAAAAGCTGAGAACGATATGACTCTGAGCGAGTTCATACACTTTCTTGAGCTTACAGGCGACTTGTCTGCTCTTGAATATATAGCAGGTCTGTTTGAGATGGTTCTTGTCAAAAAGAGTATAGAAAAAGCAAATGTAGCAGACATAAACCTACTTGTAGATATTTCCAATATGGAAAATGCTGATGTGTTCCGTGTTGTAAAGAAGTCCATGAGTGATGGCGTGATAGATGAAGATGAAAAAGCATCCATACTCAAAGAGATAGAAGAAGCACAACGTGCAAACGCAAGACTTAAAGACCTTGTGTTGCATCTCGCAAGTAAGGAGTAGCTATGGCATCACCGTTTAAACAAGGCTCTCAACCATACAAACTTAACGAGTACTTCAAGCAAGGACTCTCTCTCACGCATGAAGAAGCACATGAAAAGCTTGCTGTAGGCAGATTGGCACAGCGTATGCAGGACCTTAAAAAGAAGTATCTTGAGTATGCAGGGTGGAATCCTATCATGGTGCTCCATGAGAGTAACAAGCGTGGCGGAACACACGCAAGATACTTTTACAAAGGCATGGGTTGTATTCATGAGAGCAATCCTAATGCAAAAGAGTACTGATGCCTGACTATCTTTATAACTTAGCATTTGAAAGGGCCATACTCTCTTCTATCATATTTGAGCCTGCATCATTTGAAGATGTCATAGGTGTGCTGCAAGATACAGACTTTTACCTTCCTTCTCATAGTCATATCTACACGGCCGTAACGACACTTTTTAAAAATGAGATACCAATAGATGAGGAGTTCATCAAAAGAGAGCTCGTAAAGAAAAAACAGTTTGATGAACAGGTAATGCTTGAGATCTTATCTGCAAACCCTATAGCTAACATAAAAGCGTACATAGAAGAGGTCATAGATAAATCAAGGCTAAGACAGCTATTGAGTCTCTCAGGAAGCATACGCAAACATGCTATCGAAGAGTGCGATACAAGTGACGCTATCATATCTCGTGTTGAGAGTGAACTTGAGTCCATCATAAACAGAAATTCTACAGGCATAGAGATTGTAGATATAGACGACATAGAAGACAAAGAGACAGAGTTTGTCCTTAAAGGATGGATGCCAATACCTGTTGGAACGGTGACAATAGTTTCTGCACCTGGTGGAACAGGTAAGAGTTGGTTGGCAAACCAAATGGCACTGAGATATAAAGCTGAAACAAATAAAACTCCCGTCCTTTGGCTCTCAGAAGATCCGCTGCACGACTCTAAATCAAGAGCACAATCAATCAACAAAGATATCTTACATAACGATGGATCTGTGAGAAATATACGCTTCATAGCAGACTCTCCAATGCCACTTATGCAAAACAAAAAGTTTTCATTCTCTGACTTTTACAAGATGCGAAGAGCATTTAAAGCGTATGACTTTATAGCCCTTGACCCATTGCTTGCATTTTATGTTTCAGATGAAAATGATAACTCTCAAGCGAGACAGTTTATGCAACCTTTTATGAACTGGGCAAGAGAAGAGAACAAGTGTATCATCTTCTTACACCACTCGAAAAAAGGGGGAGAAGGTGTTAAGACAAGAGGTGCAGGTGCGTTTGTAGACGCATGTAGAACTGTATATGAGATAGAGAAGATAGACGGTGATGACAATTCAGGAAAAAGAAAACTCATACTATCAAAAGACAATCTAGGAGCCATAAAGCACCTTGAAGCATTTACGATGCAGCGACAGATTACACCGAGTAGAAATGACATACCGATAGTAAGAGAAACAATATACGATTCAGATATGCCTTTTAAAGGTAGTAAAATCGCTTCAAATCCAACACAAACAGAAAACAGCTCTGTTGAAATGCCTTTATTATGAGAATGATGTATAAAACTTACCCAACAGACTATGTCCAGGAACTCAAGTCAAACAAAAAGCGCAAGAAAGCTCGTGCATTTATGGAGTACTGGGATGACATGGAGTTTGGAGATCATAACTCCTATGGCTTTTATGCAAAGAGCTGGGAAGTTTCAAAAAGTACAGCATACGCATGGATAGATGAGTTTATGCAAGAAATAGGGCTTTTTTTGAGTCATTGGGACATCAGAAACAAACAACACTATAAGCATGCAAAAAAATCAACCGAACGCCAACCGAACGAAACGAACGCTAATAAACCCAAAAATATAGGCGTTTTTGATGAAGTTCAAGAACGCCAACCGAACGAAGCTCTTAATCTAAATAATAACAATAATAAAGCAGAAATGCAAAACAAAAAAGAGTTTTGGTGGCAAGACAAAGATTTTAATGATCTCTTTTTTATCTATGGAGCAAATACTAAATACAAGGGTAAAAAAGAAGAAGCATTTGAAGTTTTTAAATATATAGATGTTGATATCAACATTTTAAAGATAGCAGCTATGAGATATCTGCATGATCCAGATACTGAAGGTAAGAGATATAACTTAACTAACTTTTTGAAAAATGAAATGTATGTATCTTATATGCCAAACTATATACATGTAGAGATAGATGCAGGTGTATTTGAAGGTATCTATGATAACAAGACATATGAGTTTAAAAGTGTTGATGGAAAATCATTTGGGAAGATAGAACCTAAGCTGCTTCTTGAACTGTTTGAGAGTGGAAAGCTTAGATATTTAAAAGAGATAAAAAGGGGTTGATGTGGCAAATATGGTTGAGATAGTTGAAAGAATGAAAGATGTACTTGCAGTGAAGTATGAAGATAAGGTTCTTGATAAGAATATTGCGTATGAACTTGGCATTGCACCAGATAACTTGGCGGCAAAGAAGTCACGTAACTTAGTTCCATACGATCACTTAACATCGTTTTGTGTTTCGTACAAAATAAGTACCGATTGGCTATTTTTCGGAATAGGTGCAAAAGAGAGAGATTATGCCAAAAAAAATATGTAACCAAGTGAATTGCAATACTCTCATCCCTATGAGTGAGAGATATTGTCCTAAACATAAGAGAGATGTGACAGCTAAGAAGAATAGTGATTATAATAAGTTCAAGCGAAATAAATCACATCAATCTTTTTATAATTCACACGAGTGGAAGAAAGCAAGAACTATAGCAATGCAAAGAACTGGTGGACTTTGTGAAGATTGTATGGAGTTTGATTTGATTGTTAAAGCTGATGTTGTGGATCATATCATTCCAATATCTAAAGACTTTTCAAAACGATTAGACCAAACAAATCTGCGTCCACTTTGCCATTCTCACCACAACAAAAAAACAGCTCAAGAAAACTCAAATAAGGGAGGGGGTCTATGATTTCTACAGATGCAAAGTCGTCCTTATCGACACCCCTCACAAGTTTTTACAAACTCTATTTTCAATGGGGTGGCTATTTTGCTGTGTTTATGGTGTTTTTTTTAAGTTTTGGAAATAAATTTCTTAACCTTAAACGAGGAGTATAGAATATGGCAAAGGGTATTGACTGGGAATTTATTAGATCTGAATATGAAGAGACAACAAAGTCAATTCGCCTGATGGCTAAAGAAAATGATGTTACTCATGGTGCGATTCAAAGGAGAATCAAGAAAGAGGAGTGGACCAGGAGTGCAGCAGTAGAAGTGATCAGTGATAAAGCTCTTGTAGGTTCTAATCCACTCCTGGATAAAGTCGCCATCAGAAAAACAAAAGAGATCATTGATGCTTTGGGTGATAATTACTCACCACTTGATGAGCCACTTGTAGCTGCTTTTGCTCTGAACTATTCGAAGTGGATTACTACGCAGAAGATCATTAAAGATGAGGGTTCCATAGCAGTCAGCTCAAAAGGGAGCCTTTATATATCTCCGTATGAAAATCTTGCGAAGATGTATGAGAACACTTTTATTAAAATTGCCGGCCAGCTTGGTCTGTCAATCTCTTCACGCAAAAGAATTGGAATTTCTACAAAGTCCGACACGGAGGAGGCTTCATTATTTGATATAACAAAGGAGCTGATGGAGTGTGATGTAGATGTCTGAAACAAAAGAGGATTATCGTATACCATACTATGAAAAAACGTTTGAAAGGCATAGAAACGATTTAATTGCGGTTGAATCTGGTTTTCGTGATGATATTAGATTTAACAAGAAACTTGGACTAGCGTATATTGTTATCATTGAGAAACTTTGTCACTTTGAAGGTGAGCTTGCGGGTGAGCCTATTGTACTAGAAGAGTGGCAAAAAAAAGCCTTAGTTATTTGTTTTGGATGGCAAAAAAAGAGACTCGACAAAGATGGAAAACCTTTACTAAAGGACGGAAAACCACAGTGGATACGCAGGTTTAACACTGCATTTTGGTTTATAGCTCGTAAAAACGGTAAGAGTATTTTAGCTTCTGGTGTTGCTGTTTCTGAGGCAGTGCTTAGTGCTGAGTATGGAAACCAAATCGTTTCTTTTGCAACTAAAAAGGATCAGGCAAAGATTGTATGGAAAGGGTGTGAGAGGATGGTCAGGCTCAATAAAGAGCTCTCAAAAAAGTCTCTTATAGCTTACTCAACTATAGAGATAAAACCAACACAAACGACCATCAAACCGCTTGGGCGTGATTCTCAAACAGAGGATGGACTCAGCATTGGTCTTGGAATAGGGGATGAGATACATGCACATAGTGACCGTGGTATGATAGAAGTTGTAGAGTCGTCTCAAGGCGCAAGGCTCCAGCCTATGATGTTCTACATAACAACAGCAGGATTTAATACTGCATCAGTAGGGTACCAGGAGTATGAGTATGCAAAAGATGTTCTTGATGGAATCATAGAAGATGACAGCTACTTCGCATTTGTCTGTGAGCTAGATAAGGATGATGATCCGTTTGATGAGAGTGTATGGTACAAGGCAAATCCAAACCTTGGTGTTTCAAAAAGCTATGACTATATGCGTAAGATGGCAAAACAGGCAAAAGAGCGTACGGAAACACTCAACAACTTCCTCGTAAAAGATTTAAACAGATGGGTGACAGCTGAAGAGCATTTTATAGTGCTTGATGATTGGAATGCATGTGGCGTTGATAAGTATGATGTAAATGATGCCGTATCTGTATTTCTTGGTGTTGACTTGTCTCGCAGTGATGATTTTACGGCAGTTGCAGTAACGTATATGTTTAAAAATGGAACTTTCTACACTACGCAGCACTATTACATACCAGCTGACAATGTAAGAGAACGTGCACGCGAGCTAAGAGTTCCTTTGGAAAGTTGGATATTGCAAGAGCATATTACTGCAACACCAGGTGCAACGATAGACCTTAAATATATAGCAAAAGATATCATTGAAAAAATAAATGTGCAAAATATAGATGAGGTGTGTTATGATCCTTACAGAGCTGCTACGCTGATATCTGAGATAGAAAAAGCGAGCGGTTTTGAAAACTGTGTTCAAATACGCCAGGGATACTTAACTATAAGTGAACCAACTTTTAACTTCCGTGATTACATAAGAAGTAAAAAGCTACTGCACGATAAAAATCCAGTTACAAGATGGATGGTTTCAAATATGACTGTAATTCCTGATGCTGCAGGAAATGTAAAACCAGACAAAACAAAGCCAAACAGGAAAATAGATGGATGTGCTGCAATTATAAACACACTCGCCCGTGCCATTGCGTATGAACCGCAAGAGGAGAGTGTGTATGAGAGTAGGGGTGTTAGGAGTGTGTGATAGTTGAAAGTGTTACTTTATTTCGCTATAATTCCATAGCAAAAAGAAAGTGTGTTGCAAAAGGTAACTTATTTATTAAATAGTTTACTTAATTGTGGCACTAAGTTTGCTATTTGTAAGAGTATGTTAATATTTTTACAATTCAAAGGAGAGAAAATGTTAAAAAGAGAATGGGGAAATATATAGTCTAACATCTATTGTTAGCTATAAAATTTCTGATTTGTAGGTACATATTTTCGTTTCCATCGTGTTTTTTTATCACATGGTTAATATACACTTCAAAAAGTCTAAATGCATCTCTTATAGGTGAACACATTAGGCTTTTTATCACATCTTCATCTAAAATATCATTGTTTACACCAGCTGCTAAGTATTCATATTCATTTAATAATCCATATATACTGTCTTTAACTGCAAGACCATCTATTTCATCAATAAAGTGAATTATATGTTCATCTTTTTGTTCTCGTGGTAAATTTTTATAATCATCTTTTGAATGTTGCCCATGAAATACAAAACTTCCATCTTCCATAAATATTCCCATTGCATTATGAATCTCAGCTACTGAATATGGTGTTGCTTTGTTCTTTTTTCTCTCTCTGTAGTTTAAAATAGGATTGATAACTTCTATATGCTTTGTGATATTGTCAAGAACTGTATGTGCTTGCGTCATTGCAAGTTGCTTTTTATTCCATTCATTATTTTTTTCAAATTGTTTTCTATTGAGTCTAAATTGATTGGCAGCTATTCCTAAAGATACAACAAGCATAAGGGAACCAAGAGCTTTTATGATGTTTATAATTTTATCATCAAAAGAAAAGAATGAAGCAATAGATAAAATAGCAATCATCACACCAAACAAAATCCATAATATGCTCTGTTCAGCTTTTCCACACCATTTGTCTTTTTTAAAACAACTAAACTTAAACTTCATTATAGATTTGAGTTTTTTAAGTTTCACTCCTACATCTCCTCTTTATTATGATTTTGTTTTTCTTTCTTGGTTTTAGGAGTCTTTTTCTCAAGCAATTGAAACTCTATCTTTGCACCTTTTTCACTTGCTCCTGCATATCTTTGTCTTATTTTGTAGTTTTTATATGTATCATTAGGTGCCAGTATGGATGCAATATCAGCCGGTATATATCCAAGTAAAATTCTTTTTTGAGATTTAAAAAAGAAAAAACTTGTCAAAGTTACATTTCCAACTACCATTATCGCATTTTTATCATGTTCATTGCCTGGTTCTGCTTGTAGTTCTATTTGATGATTTAAACCATTTACAAACGCTAAGCAGTTGTCTATTCTGTAGTTTGTTCCTGCTGTTGTTATGGTATAAGCGATTTTATACCCTTTTGGTATAGATTCATCAAATTTTATATCTTTATATCCCATATTCACATCCATTATATTAATAACATAATTGTACCAAACTTCTTTTTGTTTAGCTGTGTTTTATTATTTTTTTACAACAACATTGCGTATTCGCAAGCTTTTTTAAAATCTTTCTTTTTTTGATGTAGATTTCTTTTATGGAAATTTTTAGATACATCATAGCACTTTACATATTTTTTGCACTTATCATCGGAGCATTTGCTTATGCTGCTGCACTTTCTTTTCCTGCTGTGGCAAACTATGCTTATTCCGTTGCACTTATTGTTCATGCTGTTGTGATGTTTGTTCTTTTTGTGCTTGAGCTTAAAAGCACTCCGACAAAAGAGCAACAAAGTGAGTCTGCATGAGTCTTATTTCACGCATGATGCAAAGAGATGCAGTTTCGACTTTATCAAAACCTACAGAGTGGCTTAGCTCTATGTTTGGAGGATTGTCATCTTCTGGTGTCCATGTAACAGCAGAGAGATCACTCCAACACACATCTGTCTATTCATGCGTAAATATTCTGAGCGAAACGCTCTCAACACTTCCTCTGTTTCTCTACAAAGAGGAGACAAAAAACAAAAAAAACATTAAACAAAAAGCAAAAACACACCCACTTTACACGCTTTTACTTGATGAGCCAAATGAAGACATGACATCAGTCTCTTACATCCAGCTAGTTATGCTGGAACTTACACTCAGAGGGAACCATTATTCGCAGATTGTCCGTAACAAATCCGGAAAAGTAACTGCTATTTATCCACTTAAGAACGAACTTATGCAGATAGTTCGTCTTGAGAGCGGGAAACTTGCATATATTTACAGACATACGACACTTGGTGAAGTTCCTCTTGATGCTAATGAGGTACTTCATTTCAAAGGTATGACACTTGATGGCATTATAGGTATTTCTCCTATTACATACAACAGACATACTATCGGTGCTTCCATCGCTATGGAAGAGTTTGGCTCTACACTTTTTAAAAACGGTGCTACGCCATCGGGTGTCGTAAGTGGTGAGGGTGTAAAGTCTATGAGCGACACCGCATTTGAGCGTTTTAAAAAGAGTTTTAGAGAAGCATACACTGGAATTATGAATGCAGGAAAGCCACTTATACTTGAGGATGGATTCAAATTTACTCCTATTACTATCTCAAATAGAGATGGCCAGTACATAGAGTCCCGTAAGTTCACCAAAGCAGAGATAGCATCTATCTTTAGAGTACCACTTCACATGATAAATGAGCTCGACAAAGCAACTTTCTCAAATATTGAACACCAATCTATCAAGTTTGTAACAGATGCCATTTACCCATGGGCTGTTCGTATAGAAAAAGAACTTAAAAAGAAACTTCTAACAAAAGAGGAGAAGAGAAGCTTTTATATGAAGTTCTCTCTTGCAGCACTCCTACGCGGTGATGTTGGCAGCAGATATGCAGCATATGAGTCCGCCATCACAAAAGGGTGCTGGATGAGCAGAAATGAAGTGCGAGAACTTGAAGATTTGAATCCTATAGACGGACTTGATGAAATGATAGTACCACTAAATTTTGGAAAGGAAGGTGACGCTAATGGCGAAAAAACAACGAAGTAAAGCTGACATTATCGCTCGTATGAATGAAGTAGGCATTACGAATCGCTCATGCGGTCGTATGGTTCGCCGTGTAAGCTCTAATGCTGAACGAAAAAATGAGAGCGTGATTGATGTAGAGAATCGAACTATACCATTTATCTTGGTTAGTAGCGATAACGCAGGAGAGAGATATGACTGGTGGAAAGATGAAGTATATATTGAAGAGCTTGATCCAAATGGTGCTCGTCTTGATGAGCTTAAAACATTTTTTAAAGACCACAATCAAGCAGTCGATACCGCCATAGGCCGCATTGAAAATACTCGTGTAGATGGAAATGAGATTAAGGCAGATGTGGTTTTTGGAACAGATGAAGATGCTTCTAAGGTTTTTACAAAGTACCAGGACAGAATACTTACAGATGTAAGTGTCGGCTACTATGTAAATGACATCGTAGTTACAAGTAAAAAAGATGAACCAGATCATATCTTAGTAACTGATTACACATTGGTAGAGCTTTCTGCTGTGTGGAAAGGTTTTGATAAAGGTGCGACTATGGGTCGCTCAAAAACAGTACAAAAAGAGGCTGTACAACTGCGAAATACAGATGTACTTCGTAGAAAATTCAATTTAAAATTAAAGGAGATCTAATGAACAGATTAGAAAAAATGCGTGCAAAACTTGCACAACTACAAAGTCGTATGACAACGATGTTAAATGAGAATCCTGATGGACTCGATGATACACTCAGTGCTGAGTATGATCAGTTAGAAGCTGACTTTGATGCAATACGTGCAGATATTGAACAAGAAGAGAAGCGTGTTGCAAAACGTCAAGAACGTGAAACTTTTTTAGCTCAAAATCAAAGAGCACCACTTGTAACTGGTGAGAGTTTTGGAGAGAAAAAAGGTGAAGATGGAGATGGTGAAGCTTCGTATCGTTCAGCATTTTGGGCTGCACAGATGAGAAAACCACTCACAGACCAACAAACACGTAGCTTAAATACTGGTACCGGAGATAAAGGCGGTTTTTTAGTTCCTGAGGTATTTGAAACAACAATTATTGAAAAACTTACAGAAAAGTCTTTTATTAGATCACTTGCTACAGTAAGTACATCTTCATCAACTACAAATATACCGGTTGATGGTGATGATGGAGCAAACGGATGGATAGAAGAGGGTGCAGCATATCCAGAGAGTGATCCTACTATTGCTCAAGTTATTATGAAAGCCTACAAAAATGGTCGAATTATCAAAGTTTCAGAAGAAGCTCTACAAGATAGTTTTACAAGCATTGAAGCGTTTATAGCAAATAAATTTGCAAAGTCAACAACAAAAGCAGAAGAGTTGGCATTTGTTACAGGTGATGGAGTTGGTAAACCAAAAGGTTTCTTACTTGACGCAACTCTTGGAAAAACTGCAGCATCAAATAATGCAATTACTGCAGATGAAATTTTAGACCTATGGGGTTCTATTGATGAAGATTATGCAGGTGAAGCAACTTGGATGATGAATAGAAATACAGTTCTTTCATTGATGAAGTTAAAAGATGGTAACGGTGATTATATCATCAACAAAGGTTTGCAAGGTGAGCCAAAAACTCTTCTTGGTCGTCCTATTGTAATTAACAAGCATATGCCAGACATTGGTTCTGCTGCGAAGCCTATCGCATTTGGTGATTTCTCTTACTACTTCATTAAAGACAGAAAAGCTATGGAGATGAAGCGTCTTGATGAGAAGTATGCAGATACAGGTCATGTTGGTTTTAGAATTGATAAGCGTGTAGATGGAAGACTTGTTATTTCAGAAGCTATTAATTATCTACAAATGGCAGTGTAAAAGGCTGAACTATGAGTAAATTAAAACTCAAACTGCTAACTGGTCGAAGTGGACCAGATGGCAGCCATGCACCAGGTGATAAGATTGATTTGCCTGTAAAAGAGGCTATCGCTCTTATTGACTCAAATCAGGCTGAACCTATAAATAAAAAATCATATGATATCGCAAAGAAAAAGTTGCAATCTATTGAAGATGAAGAGCGGGTAAAAGAGGCTGAGGCAAATGCGATTTTAAAAAAAGAGTCTCTCGAACTTGAATTGCGTGAGCTTTATGAAAAAGTTGCATTAAAAGTTGCAGAGATTGAGGGAATCGTCTTAAGTGATGATGAAATCAAAGCTTTTGTAGATGAAAAGATGCAGGGCGAACCACTAAAAAAAGAGGATGCAAAGTAGATGAAGTTCAAACTCATTACACCACCGTCATTAACACCAGTCACACTTGATGAGGCAAAAGCACATCTAAGAGTGCTGCATGATGATGACAACACATACATTACTTATCTTATAGAAGCTGCAACAGAGCAGGCTGAAGAGATAACATCAAGACAGTTTGTTGAAGCTACTTGGGAGTTGTATGTAGATGGGTTTAGTGAGTCTATTGAGTTGGCAAAATCTCCTCTTATTGCGGTTGATAAAATCGAGTATATACCAGATGGGAGTGATACTTTTGTACTTCTCGATGCTTCGCTGTACAGAGTAGATGATATTAGTGAACCGGCTGTTGTTTATAAAAATCGAAATGTAAACTACCCGAGTGTAGCAGATCAAGAGAGCAGTGTAAAAATTACTTTTAGAAGTGGGTATGTCAGTGGTGTTCCTACAGCACTCAAGCAGTGGATGCTTATTCGCATAGCGACTATGTATGAGAACCGCGAAGAGATAGTTATTGGAACAATAACATCATATCTACAAAGTGAGTATAACAACTTTCTTATATCTAAATACAGAGTAGGCAGATTATGAGATCTGGAAACTTGAAGCGTAAAATCACTATTCAAACTTACAACGAAACTCCAAATGAATTTGGTGAAGTTGTCAAAGAGTGGGTTGATTTTACAATAGCTTATGCTTCCATAACTCCACTAAGTGCAAAAGAGTTTTACAAAGCAGGTACACACAACGAAGTGACTCATAAAATTGAGTTACGTTTTATTAGTGGCATAGTGCCAAAAATGCGTGTGATATATGGATCTCGTGAATTTAGCATTGAAAGTGTTTTAAACATTCGCGAAGAAAATAAAACGCTGCAATTGATTTGTACTGAGGTGGTGTAGATGAGTGAAGTTCGCGGTATGGATGAGTTGTTAAAAAACTTAAAAACACTTCCTGAAAAGCTACAAAAAAGAGTTCTGGTTGGTGCTGTTCGTGCCGGTGCCAAACCTATCATAAAAGAGGCAAGAAAACTTGCTCCAAAAGACAGTGGAATGTTAAAAGAGAGTATAGGTGTAACAAAGTTTAAAACGAGAAAAAAAACTCTTGTATGGTTCGTGGTATCACCAAGAGTGAAAAAGTTTAAAATGAAAGCAACCGATACGGATAGCGGAAAAAATGTAGTCTTAACAATGCTTAATGATCCGTGGTATGCTCACTTTGTAGAGTATGGAACTTATGCAAAACTAGATCACCCACTTGTAAAACGTGTAGGTGGGAAACGAGGTAAAAAAAGGAATCAGATTGCAGCTAAAGGTTATGGGATAAAACCACACCCGTTTATGCGACCAGCTTTTGAAAAAGAGGGCGAAAACAGCATAAAGTATGTACGAGAGTACATAGCAAAACGACTTGATAAGGAACTTTCAAGATGATTGAAAAAGATCTGTATGCAGCATTGAAAACTGTATGCCCTAGAGTATATCCTATGTTTATGCCGGATGATGCAGTCTATCCGTCTATTACTTATCAGGTTGTTTTTTCAGGCACAGAGCAAAGTGTGTCAGGAAATGTGTGCGGTAAAAACACACGTTTTCAAGTTGATATATACGCAAAAAGTTACAGCGAGGCCAAGAGCCTTAGAGATGAAGCTATAAGCAAGATAGTTGATCTAAGTGGTGGAGATATTTCTTCACATGATTTGTACGAAGATACGGTTGAACTACATAGACAAATGATTGATTTTAAAATTAAGGAGTAAAAAATGAGTATTCAAACAAAAGGAATAATCCTAAAAGCAAACGATAAGACTGTTGGTTGTTTTCAATCTGTAGGTGATATTGATTTATCAAGAGGGGTTAAAGAGTATGAGTGCTTAAACAATGGAGACATTGAATTAGCAGTTGGAAATATTAGAGCAGGTGACATTCCAATCGGAGTCAAATATGATCCTGCAGATGCAGCAGGTGCAGGTGAGCTTGAAGCATCATTCAAGACAGGTATTGCTATTTCGTTCGACGTAGAACTATCTGACATCGGAACAACAAATGGAACAACTTTCTCATGGACCGGTGCAGTTGTTACAAGCTGGAAAGTAACACCTGAGCAAAACGGTTTTGTACTAGCAACATTCACTGTAAAATTAAATGGTGAGCCAACAATCACAGCGGCGGCATAGTATGAGAATTCAACTTGACTATAAAATAAATATTGATGTTAAAGAGGGGAACAAAACTAAAGAGAAGTTATCAATTTTCTTTAGGGAGTTTTCAAAATCTGAGAAAAAAGAGCATGAGCAATTAAGAAAAAGTTTTGAAAGAATATTCAAAAAAATTAAAAAGCTAAATGTAAAATTTATCTCTTGCAAAAAGAAAATAGAGCTATATGAACTTGACGGAGACTATAAGAAAGCTCTCTTGGAGATAGAAAAATCAGAAAAACTTGGTGCAGACTTAGAAGTTTTAGTGGAAGAGTTGGATGAACTTGGAGGAGAGGACAAAGAAGAGTTTGCGGAGACAGCAGCAAAAGATAGATTTAACTTACTTGTTAGTGGAAAAGACAAAGAGAAGCTAGAACAGTATGCAGAGATAAAAGGTTTTGCAAACTTAATGAAAGATTTGGATCTAGCGAAAGCAGATTTAGAAAAAAAGCAATTTGGCGAATAGCTAAATACATAAGAGATGATGGGGACTTTGACAGTCTTCATCTTTTTGAAAAAGTATTAGCTAATATCGCCATTAACTGCCAATTCGCATATGGTGCGATGGGGAGAGTTGGCTTCTTATATGAGTCGATGAAAGATGAAATAAAGTGGAAAGGGTTAAGCCCTAAACATTACATCAAGATTGTCTCTAAAATAGGATACATCTTATCTATGGAAGAGAAAGAGTATCAAAAAGAGAAAGTAAGCAAAGAGCAAATGAGCGATAGTGCTATAAGCGAAGTGTTTTTAAAAGCGTTTGGAGATGGGAAATGAGTTATAAAGCTGGAACAGTAGTAATAGACATCAAAGCAGATACAGCAAAGCTTGTAGCTGGGATGGACAAAGCTCAAAGAACTGTAACTAAATCTATTGATAATATAAAAACTGCAATAATCTCTATGGCTGCGGCTTATGCTGGGATTGAGAGTGTGAGAGCATTTGGCGGAATGATTAGTGATTCTATTGATGCTGCTGATAATGTTGGAAAACTTGCTCAAAAACTTGGAATGACTACCGAAGAACTTTCAAAACTTCAATACACTGCACAGCTTGCTGACGTATCAAACGGAGAGTTGACAGCCGGTTTAAGTGCATTGATACGAAGACTAAATAATTTTCAACAAGACGGAGGCGGTGCAGCAAAGGATGCATTTGCAGAGCTTGGGATTAGTGCAGAGTATGCGAGAGAGCATTTAACTTCAACCGATGCAGCATTTAAAGAGATAATAAAAAGACTTGAGGAGATGCCAGATGGGTACAAAAAGACGGCAATTGCTCAAGACATTTTTAGTAAAAGTGCCAGCGGACTTCTTAAAATAACAGCAACAGACTTGCAAAGCTTAGGTGACGAGGCTCAAAAGATAGGGTTGTCAATTTCTCAAGGTACTTATGAAATGGCAGCTGCATACCATGATCAAATGGATCAACTCGATGCAAGGCTGAAAGGAATCAAACAGACCGTAGCATTTAGCGTAATAGCGCCTATGGATGCCGCATCAAAGACAGCAGTTGATATGTACGATGAAATGTTCGATACTCCTATTGAACAAATGCAGGAGTTTGAGAGTATTGCAACAAATTCTATTAAAAACGTTGCAAATAGTGTTGGTTTCATAAAAGATGCTTTTACAGGAACAGAGATTGTAATTAATGGGGTAGAAATTGCATTTTTAGAGTTTGTTAAATCAATCCAAGACAGTTCAAACTATATAAATTCATCGTTTCAGTGGTGGGAAGACAAGTTAAATAATGTAACTGGTAAAAAAACAAACTTTTTTAATACCGTCGATACAACTGCAACTATGAAAATTATTGACGACTTGAAAAAAGAGACAGAGTCGTTAATAAAAACAATACACGATGGTAGAGATGTTTCAGATAACTTTTCAAATAACCTTATAATAAATCTAAAAAAAATCAAGAAAGAGGCAGAAAAAACAAGCAAAGCAGTCGGAGGTATTGGCGGAGGCGGCAAAAAATCAAAAAATACTAATGACATCAAAAAAGACAACGCGCAATGGATAAAAGATCTACAGGATTTCTATAATATTGATATTGAAAAAGGTTTAAACGATCAAGGTAAAAAAGTAGAAACAACTTTCCAAAACTGGGGAGACACTTTAAATAGTTCTATATCAAACTCAATAGTTGATGCCCTCCAGAGCGGTGATGTAATGGGAGCGATACAAGGGCTTGGAAGTTCTTTTGGATCATCAGTTCTACAATCATCAACAACTAATCTTGTAGGTAACTTTGGGAGTATGGCATCAAGCGGTACTCTAATGTCGATGGGTGGATTTGGTGGAATGGCAGCAGGGCTTGGAATTGGTGCTTTGTCGGGTTCTTTGTTTGGCGGAAGTTCGTCAAAGCCAAAGGATTATACTTCGATAATAGACAGTGCATCTTTCACAAACGGAATAAATATTGATATTGGAGACTATGACAATAATTTTTCTAAGTTTATTGATGGGCTAGATTCAGCATCAGCAAAACTTGAAGACTTTGGAAATGTTGGTAGTGCTCAAACCGATAAAATGAATACACTTACAAATTTAATAGACAAAGATAGTAACTTAATAAAAGAGTATGAAGCAAGCATTAAAAAATCAGAATATGCACTCGGAGAAGATTATGATAATTTAGATTCACGAAACTTCAGTGACATAAACAACATATACTTTTTAACAAAAGACTCAAATAGATTAAACAAAGAAATTGATAATGCTAAATCAGAGTTAAGCAGTATCTTATCTTCAAGTTTAGCGGACTCTTTAAATTTCGACAACATGTCAGCACAAGATGCTAGTAATCTTATTGGTGATTTTGATATTTCATCTTATAACAATGTTTTGGAGCAAATAAACGAACTTGCAATTAAGGCAAAACAGCAAGGAGGGGAGTTAAGTGATGAAGATAATACAACACTACTTGATCTATACACGTCTTCTTTATACACAACAGGTCAAGATTACGCAGATGCAATAAGCATAATAGATGATGCACTTAATACTTCCAAAGACAATATTAAATTATGGGAAGACAGCTTTAAATCTCAAGATGAATTGGCTCAAGATATGGCTAATAATTTAGGTGTAACACTCGCAACGACTAATGATGGTCTAAACTCTCTTTTTGATACTTTAAAAGGTGGTGTCGATGGGCTAAATGATGCAGAGAGTGATTTGCTCATGGCAAATAAAGCGTTAATAGATGCAAATAATCAAGCGATAACAGATGCATTTCTTGGCTCTTACAGCCCTCTCACATTGTCACAGAAAACAGACTACGCAAATAGCATTGCAAGCGGAGCAATACCATCAAATTTAAGCGACAGCGAAAGCTATTATCTTGCATTACAAACTACTATGAATAGTGCAGTAAGTGAGGACGAAGCGACACGAGCATTTAACAGATACATCGCAGACATAAGCACTGTTGAGCCAGACAGCACAAGGACAGATATAGTGAATGAATTACGCTCAAATAGAGAAACATTAAATGATATCGCAAATAGATTAGACAGGTTGGAAGCATGATATTTAATATACCGGTAGGATTTGAGTTTATAAGTACTGACGTTCCTTATCAAGTGGCAGAGTATGATGAAAATATCACATACGCAGATGGTGACGAGGCAAGAATAGATGATGATATTTATCAAGTGTTCAACTATGAAGAAAATGTACCGTTTCCAGACTTTCAAGATTATAGATATTACCATACAGGAAGCAAGGTTAACTTAAACGGGATAGGGTACAGAAAATCAATGTCAATTAATGATAGAGGATGCTGGGGAACTCTTGACGCTGCTACTGTAGTAGGGGATTATGATGCTATAAATTTTGAGTTTTGGGATGGAAAAACTTTCGGAGTCGGGTTCAATGTTGGAAGTAACAATGCTCCTTGTGAAAGTGATGTTACATACACTTTTATTGACGATGGAGACGTAGATAATTATAAAAATGTTCGAATAACAAAAACATTAAATTCAGATGGAACGGTATCAGAAGTAGGAACAATAAAATTATACAATGAAATAACACCTGATAAAGATGGTGGATATGTAATCATAGGCGGAAAAGTTTCAAAAGTATTTGGAGTGACTGCGGATGATGTTCAAGATAAACTGCTGAAAGATGGAACATGGATTAAATTAGAAAATAATTATGAAACAGTAAATAAGCACAATCTTCTCGAGCTTAGAAAATCAATTAAAAAAGCTCCATTTGATACTAAACAGTTTACAAGAGTTGAAGTTAACGGACCTCAAAAATGGATAATTAAACCAAATGGAAGTTACAACAGTATTGCTATCGGTGGAGTAAGCGGTAATTATCTATATGTTGAGTTTGCAGAAAATGAAAATCCATTAGCATCAGAGGTGTTACAAAGCAATACAATATCATTAAAAGAAAATCGTATCGCTTCTACACAACTTAGAAAAGATGGCACAGAGATATTTTTAGACTATCCTGAACCAACAACTCAGATTATATATAGCAATGAAAACGCTCCATATATTATTATAACAGTAACGCCAATCGCACAAGACTATTCAGTTGTTGGATATGTTGAGAAATCAAGTATCGGAACTATAGTGCCATGTTTAGTAATTGAAGCAGGGGCGACTAAACAAATATTCAAGCATAGAATTATAAATTATGGAAAAAGTGAGGTAAACAAAACCACTGGATACATTGAATATATTAAAGGAAATAGAGCTTTAAGATTCTCTGGAAGCTTTTATTCAATCCTAACAAAGTATGACAAGGCAATACTTTTGGATAAAAAATTCAATGATGATCTTATTGTAGTAGATGGAAGCGACAATATCAATAATGATGAATCAGATAGCAAAAACATATTTTCATCAACAAAAATTATCGGAAGACTTCGAGATCTTGGAAGAGAAACTAAAGAGACAGATGGCATTCTTGACAATACTTTACCGGTTCCATTTGAATTTGAGGAGGTAGTGTAATGTTTGACAGCACAGAGGTATTTCCTGCACAGCTTGCAACCGTTATTGCAGAGGGCTTTAGTTCCAACTTCAAAAAAGGCATAGCGTGTCTTAACAATAGAGTTGTAGCAAATAATAACAACTCTGTGAGTCTCACTTTTTTATTTAAAGAAAAAGAGCAAAGCGCAGGCTTCTTGGGATGGTATGTAAACAATTTAGAGTATGGTACAAAAGAGTTTTTAATTGATGTACCTATGTTTGGTATATATAAAACATGGCGCTGTGTATTTACTTCTGATCTTGCTGAGAATGTCATCTCTACAGAGGTAAGAAAAATTACTATGAAAGCTCGTATTCTTGATGATATAACTCTGGTTAGAAATGTTTATAGTCCACTTTTATCAATGCCGCTCATTAACTCACTAAAGATGATAAAAGGAAGTGGTGCAGCAACATTTACAAGAGCATCTACAGCAACGTATATGGAGAATGGTGTGCTTAAATATGCAGCAGTTGATGAGCCACGCTTTGAAGAAGATGGGATACTTATTGAGACAAGTAGTACGAATTTACAATTATATAGCTCAAAGATTACAACAGCAGACTATCTTGCAGGAAATGATGGAGTTTTAATTGAAGACTATAAATCTATTGATGGAAACTTAAACGCTGCACTTCTTAAATCATCAGTAGATGGGGATACTTATTTTTATGCTTATAGAAGCAATACTTTAAGTGTCAGCGATGTTTACACAACTAGCGTTTTTGTCAATATAGGAAATATGACGCAAGGCTCAAAAGTTTATATACGAACACACTCTAATATAACCAATACTACAAACTCATCTTATGTGGGGGTATTCAGTGACGGAACTGAGTATATCTCTGATACAGATGGAATTTTGCTTAATCATAATATTGAACATATTATTGACGATTGGTATAGATTACAACTAACTACTACTGTTGGTGATGTAAACGGAGATGGTAGTGATGTAACAAGTAACTACTATAGTATAGTCACCGTATCTGATGGAACAACTTTAGGTGATGGCGTTGTGTTCTGTTTTCCTCAAATAGAGAAGTTACCATTTGCGACAAGCTTTATACCTACAGGTTCAATAACAGCAACGAGAGAACTTGAGTACCTCAATATACCAAGACCGTCAGATTTAAACTTAGAGAGAGATGGAGAAGTTGCAATATCTTTTGAATATGAGTCACTCGGAGTTACTGACGATAACCAGTGGATAATAGGTTTATACACTAGTGTTACTGATAAGATTGGATGCCATATAAGTCCTAACTCTGCAATAGGTGCAGACTTAGGCTCTGATGGAAATTCTTACTACACTAGAGCAGGATATACATCTAATTATCCTAAAGGTAAATTTACCATGGTAGCCAGTGCTGAAGATAAAGTTTTAAAAGCATACTTAAATGGCGATTTGCAAGCAACTACAATATTACAAGGAAATAGCTTAACTGATACTCAAAATAGTGCTTATGATTATATTAGAATTGGTAACTACAAACAAAGCACAACAGATAAAACAACACAGTTTTCTGGGCATTTAAAAAATCTTAAAATATTTCATACTCTCACAGATAAAGAGGCAAAACTACTATGAGTTTAATATTAAATACGCTCCAAGACCTTTCAAGTGCTATTGCACAAATTGGTGGCGCTGGCTCAAATATAAACGCTGCAATGCTTGAAAATTTAAAAAGCTCTGCATTTGCTCGTGCTTTTGGTGACGCTACCAAGCGGTTTAAAGTTGCTAATCCTGTTAGTGATAATGATGCTGTAAATCTTCAATCACTTAAAGAGATTGGTATTGATCAAAAATATTATGATGAGACAGCAAATAGATCAGTGAATATAACTTATAAAAACACTACAAAGAAACCAATTCTTATATTACTTACAAATAAAAATACATCAAATTATTATTTTTTAATAGATGGAGATAATGTAAGTAAATTTTCTTCTAGCGGAAATTTATTAAATAGTAGTTACATAATTCCTCCAGATAGTACATATATGCTTAGTGGTGGAACAATAGAATTATGGATTGAACTTAAATAGGAGGGATGATGAGATATTTTAAAAATAATGACAATGATATATCAGCTTATGATGATGACGTAGTAATAGATATTGATGAAACTATCACAGAGATTACAGAGGCAGAAGCTAAAGCGATAGCCAATCCTCCTGCTACAGATGTAGAGATATTCGCACATAATGTAGCAGTAAAAACAGATGATATTACAACAGCATTTAATGCTGCAGCTGAAGCAATATCAAACGCACTCCCACACGAGATGGCATCTTGGAGGAAGCAGGAGGATGAAGCAAGAGCATATTTAGCAGACAACTCAGTACCAACACCCGCTTTAAGTGCTCTGGTCGTAGCGAGAGATAAAGGAGAAACGGTGTTTGAACTGGCAACTAAAGTAGTAGTTAATGCAGATACTTATGCAAGTGTATATTTTCCACTTTTAGGAAAATTCCAAAACAAAATGAGCGAAATTACTTTAACAAAAACAACAGCAGATCTGACTGCAATTAAATTTTAAGGAGAGAAGAGATGAGAGAAATTGACGTAACAACAAAACAGTTGTCTGTAGAGATGATACCAAGCGAGGAAGTGCAGATAACGAGCTGTAATGCAATTCAGAACTGCTCAAATACTTATGTGCTGTATAGCTTCGAGCCATTTAGTGCTACAAACTTAGGAGCTACTCTTGCACTTGGAGGATTGTTAACTATGCCGATTGGAGAAGCAACTATTTATCTCAAAGCAAGTAGCCAGCCGACACATATTGAAGCGTTTGGAGTTGCGTTATGAGTAAAAATTTAGATTTTACACGAAATTCAAAAGAGTTAAGAGATACAATGAAATGGAATAAAGTTGTATATACAAGAGAACAACTAAAAACAGCTAAAGGTACTATTGGAGATATTATATTCCAAAAAGATATTGACCTGAAGTATGAATGGGTAGAGCCACAACTTACTGATAATGGTGGCACTATTATTAATACTAATGGAGATACAATAGGGAGTTGGAAAGCAATTTTTAGTGGTAATGTAAATCCTATTTGGTTTGGCGTTAAGAGCGGAGAAAGTGCATATTCAACAGCTAATAGTATAGCTTTTGATAAAGTTAGAACTTATTGTAAAAATAATTCATTAAAGGCAGTATTGCCAGATGGAAATTATTATATATCCGAAACTCTTGTTCTGGATTATGATTTTAGTGGAACATCTAGAAAAAATACTGTAATAATACAAAATTTTCCTAATTTAAAATATGGTGATGGGGAAATGTACGCTACCTATGACGACATGATTTCCAGTGAATTAGAAACAAGATTGTATTATCATTATAGTGATACAACAAAAAATATCTTTGAATATGTTTTTCCAAAAACAGCTGTTGTGCAATTAATTTCTCATGAGTATTTAGAAGTATCAAATTTTTCAGTAAAAGGTGGAAATGACGCAATTTACAATGACGATACATTAACTAGAGTAATACCAGTAACATGTGTTAGTACATTTAATTTTAATTTAGATAATAAAGAAATGATACACCATTTTAATAGATCTAAACTTTCTAATATCAGAGCATATAATGGCTATGTCTTATATGCTTTAACTGGGTGGATATCTATATTTGATAGTTTATTTGGAACAGGAGGATACATTGGTGCGTATATGTACGAATTTAATAATAATAGTATTGATATAAAAATGGAAAATGTTAAACTACCTTTAGACATACATGAAGCTGATGTTTTATTTTTTAATACTGTTTCTGCCGAAGGTTATATATCTATGTTACCTTCACAAATGAGTAGATGTAAAAATATAGAAATAAACGGAATTTATGTAGAATCAAATGGTACTAATAACCCTCTTTTTGAAATAGGCGTGAGAGAGGCGGTAAACCCACCATGGAATGATTACAATAAATGTTTTAATATAAATATTTTAAATTGTTTACCCGGTACAGTTACGGGTGATACACTAGCACCAGTTTTAAAAATAGATAGTGCCAATGGTATTACACTGACTGGGTTGCAAATACAACTAGATAGACCTAATGTAAGTACCACTAATTTAAGCATGAATGTTAATCACAATGGATTTGTAACTACAAGTAATAATATAATAAAAACTATTGATAATAATATAAAACCTTTAAATTTATCGCCAAATCCTGTTTTTAAATATAATTTATCTGGATATTATTTTGCAGATAGAGATAGCACACATACAATAATCGAAAGTGGCGTAGAAATTACTAGCCCTAGATGTGGTAAAGTAATAAAAGTTGTAGCAGATGGGAATGGTTTATCTGGTATAAGTTTATATCTTAAATATTTAGATTTTCCTAAATATTTAAAAGCTGGTGATCAAGTTAGCATTGGTGTCTGGGTATATGTACCGTATACAAATGATACTAAAGACTACACACCATTTCTTTCATCAAGAATACAAGATTTAGATAGTAATGGTAGTGATGGTGTTGGCAAATCTATTGTTGGTAAACCTGTATATATAACATCTACACATATTGTCCCAGAAAATTTGTCGCATGTAATAGCTACATTGTATATGAATACATCAGGTACAATGCCTGCCGGCACAGTAATGTATCTAATGTCATTTGACGTTTTTTGTGGGAGTAACGTTATTGCTGCTGGTAATAATAATTTTAATCCAGATTTTTCACCAATAGCTACTGACACTGGTAGTTATTTAAAATATAAAACGACTGGTGTGTATTACAATAATATAGAAGCAGGTGCTAGGATAGATAACCCTGATTATGGTTCCGTGGATGGTGCTAGTCCAGAGTTAGTATGTAATAACTTTGGAGATAGTTTTAATTATTTTATTCCTATTGGGATACCCCCTGTGCTACCAACAATAAATCAAGGAGCGGGTACTTGGTGGCTGAACAATGGTGTATTAACTCAAGGGAGTGATTAAAAATGCCGCATAACAATTTTAATGACATAAGTGTTACAGCTACGATGGTGGCTGTAATATCTGCACTCTGGGGTGCAATTTTAAACTTTGCAAAAAGAGATACTTCTGAAAAAACTGCATTTAGAAAAATACTTATTTTTATATCTGATTTAATGATCAGTAATGGTTTTACGATGCTAACTTATTTGGGCTTTGTTGGATATGGAGTAAATGATTTACTATCAGTGTCTATCGCAGGATTTATGGGATACTTGGGAATAAGGTCATCTCACCTTATTGAGTTAGTAATCGCTGAAAAAGTTGGTGCTAAAAAAACATTTGATTATATTAAAGAAGAGGGGTATGAATAATGTGGAGTCAAATAGCTAGTATTTTTACAGGCGGTGCAACAACGGCAATCAGCGATATAGCGAAAGAGTGGATACAGACCGACAAAGAGAGTGCTGAGGCTAAAGCAATAATGGTTAAAACACTTGACCCTAACGGGAAAATGCGGAGAGACTTGTCACAATTCGCTTCAAGAATGTATGGGCTATATTTGATTATCACTTTAATACTTCTTGTTATGATTTATTTTAAGATAGGTGATGTTGAGGCTGGGAAACTTGTTGCTGATAAAATAACTGATCTGTTTACCCCAATAACAACATCATGGGGGTTGATTGTTTCAGCTTCATTTGGTGTTAATTTTGCTAATGTAAAAAAGGGAGTTTAAGTGAGAAGTAAATATTTCAAAGTACACGAATTAGTACCTAAGAAAATGTACGAAAAGTATGGTAAAAAATCTTGGAGATATGTCGATACAAGATTGATTGAAAGCATCGACAAATTAAAAGAGATTTTTAATCTAGGTACTATGACGATAAATAATTATGTTTGGGGTGGTAGCAGGGAGTGGAGCGGTATTAGAACACCTGAAAGCCCATATTACAGCTACGGTTCGCAACATAGCTATGCAAATGCGATTGATGCTGTATTTAGTGACTATTCAGCCGAAGAAGTGCGAAACTACATTATAAACAATCAACACGAATTTACACACATTAAAGGCATGGAACTAGGCGTTGATTGGTTACACATTGATTTGAGAAACGAAGATGAGCTAACACTTTTTACAGTATAACTATCTATGTATTTTTTGGCATCTTCTATTGTCAAAACGTAATTTCGTCTAAGTTTACATCAATCTCAGGCACTTGATTATGGGATGGTCTCTCTTGCTTCGGTTGGTTTGATTGCCCGTTGTTTTGTTGTTGTGGCGGTGGCGTTGGTTGCCCTTGTGCATTTTAATATTCATAAGTCGGCTGCGGTCTTTGCTGCTGTTGTTGATAGCTTTGTGCTTGCCCTTGAGAAGTAGCATTGTAGCCACCACCTTGATTGTTATCACCTTTTGAGTCTAGCATTTGCATTGTCTCTACAATAACAGAGTGTTTTGATCTTTTTTGTCCATTTTGGTCAACCCATTGTTCAAAATTTAATCTTCCCTCAACAAGGATCTTACTTCCTTTTCTAAGGTATTGGTTTGCAACTTCGGCACTTCTTCCAAAAAAAGTAATATCAACGAAACATACTTCCTCTTTTTTCTCACCATTGCTGGTAAATTTACGGCTTGTAGCAATTGCACTTTTTGCAATGCCCGTTCCGCTTTGAGAGTATTTTAACTCTACGTCCCTCGTCATATTCCCTACTAAAATTATTTTATTAAACATAAGTTACATCCTTTTTATTTTCAATTCCATCTATCCACGAAAGCAAAACTATACCTGCTTCCATCAACTCTTTAGAGTGTTTTACCATCTCACCGTTAAAACCGCCTAGATATTCCATATCAACTGCAACGTCTTGCATATAATAAACTAACTTATTCATCTTTTCAATAAGCAAATCTTTGCTGTTTTCTCGCTCACTATTTCCTATTAATCTTAAACATTCGTTTTTCATCTTATAATTCCTCTCTATTTGGGAACGGTGGCACAACTACGCCTTTATTCCCTAGTGCTAATGAAATAACATCTATAATCTTTTCAAACTCATTTTTGTTTAGTTTCGTTGTCGAGTTTTTATTATACAATGATTTCACAACTGCTTTGAAAATATTCTCCTTGACAGTTTCCATCGTCCACGTGGTATCAGCCTTGATAACTTGAGATACATATAATCCGTGATGATTTAATGTGTTTGCGATTTGCCCACACCATAGATGCAGGGATTTATTTTGTTGCATAGAACGAATATCAATGTTTTTAATATCAACTTCATAAATAGCTCCATCACTCATCTTTTTGAGTTTTTCAACATCTTCGTCAGAGAATGGAATTAATATTCCACGCTCTTTTTTAAATGCTATTTTCATCTATCTTTTTTCTTAATTTGTTTATTTTTAAAGTTGGCTCTTTATGTACAACTTCAAGTCTAGCACCATCAACATTAACACCATCTTCAATAGCATTTTTAATTGCTGTCTTATCAAGAACCGTTTTAAAATAACCTGCATTGACTAAAGCCTCTTCATTCTCTACAATAAGCTCAATTTTTGGCTTAGAATTTAGAATAGAGACACTTGATACTGCCATACCGCTTAACTTACTTACTCCAACATCACTTAACCATTTTGAAGAACCTATCTTGATAGTTTCAATCTGTTTTTGAACATCTGCTTTTAATGCCTTAATATTTGCCTCAGCCTCCTTAATGTTATCAATCTTTGCTTCAAGATTTGCAGCTGAAAACGCAATGTAGTCAGCTACAGCCTCAGGTGATTTTTCTTTTAACTTCCAATCTAAAATTGCGCCTACATTTTCAATATTTGCGGTCTCTAAAGAAGTTTGCTTTGTATTTAGTCCTTTTTCCATTATTTAGCCTTTTTGATTTTCTTTTGGAGAGAATCAACTGCTTGTTGGAAATAAGCTTGAGGAAACTCTTTTAGTGTTGTTGCATTGTAGTATGCCAAAAACTCAATTAAGTCGGCTTTAGAAGCATCTACTAGCGAATTAAGCATATTGAACTGCTTGTCTGTGATTGTATTTTTCAATTCCTGATTTATATCATCACCTGTTTGTAACATAAGTATTTTCAAGAGAGCATTTTTAACTGCGTATGTCAAACATTTGTTTGCTGCTTTATCACTATTATCTTCTGCATGAGCTTCACTTCTTATAACAATTTCAGAGCCATCATCAACGTCTATAAATTTAACATCATAAACAGCTTCCATTCTTATTTTTTTAGTTCCGCTTTTTGCTGCACCATCAACAGAGATTCCTTTTTCTATTTGATAAGGAACTACAATTACACCCTCATCTACAAAATGCTCTCTCACTACGCTCAACACTTTATCATGTGTTACTATTGAAAAAGTGTTATTTCCAAAGCCAAGTCTGCCATCTTTTGCTACAAACTCAACTTTTTTCATTATGTTATTTATCTTTTTATATATCCCGTTACTCATATCTTTTCTCCCTAGAATGGAATAATAATCCACCCGTTTTTTAAATCTCCAATTACTTTTTTAATATCCTTAACTTCATCAAGCATCGGCATTAAATCGTAACACTCACCACCTTTCCAAACAGTCGCAAATTCTGCTTTTTTATAATCATAATCTGCTAGTTCAAAAAGCTCTTTTAAAAGTTCCTTTTTCATCGCATTAACTTTATCATTCGCAGATCAAGTTTCATTGACTTGCACTTTTTAATGTTGTTTTTGCATTCTTGTATTAACTTTTTCATAATGCACTCCTTAAACAAATTGCAATACCACCCGCTCTCATAATCTTCTTCATAAGCGTTTTAGCTTGTTTTGCATTATCGAAATAGGTGCTGATCCATTTACCTTGATGTAGTTCTCTTGTTACCCACATTTCTAATTCTCCTTATACTTTGATATATCTATGATTTTTAATACATTTTAAAGTTCTATCTAAATTTTTAAAATTTTTAAAATCAAAAGATGCTTTTTTTGAAAGTCTTGATATTTTACTTTGATTTACTTTTGTAATAAATGATAATCCAGAAAACGTGCAAATTTTACTTTCTTTCATTTTAACAATTATTGATTCTTTATCATACGCTTCAAGAGTTAAATTTAAAATATTACTATCAATATATTGTATAAAATCATCTACACTTTTAACAAGATGTTTTGTTACAAATTTATGCAACACTATAAATCTTCTATACTTTTCATTATTATCGATACCGAATAAAGAGAGCCTATAATTATAATCAAGAGTTAGATTAATTTCTTTGTTATAATAAAATGAAAAATTACAACAAAGGTTATTTAATTCATCTAGAAAATTTTTTATTCTAACCATATAATATTCATCTATATTATCTGCACATTTGTCGCAAAAATAATAATCTTTATCAGTTATATCTCTAACAGTTGAAAAAATATCTCCAACATATAGTTCATTGATATTCATTGTTGATCCATACTCAATAATATTATTATTTCTATATGCATTATCATCTCCACAAATATAACAATAGCTCATGATAAAGCCTTTATATTCCCTACTAATTTTACATTTTTATCTTTTAGCTCATTTGCAGCCTTAACAGCATTTATTTCTGTCTTATAGCTTTCTATTATTTGGTGAGACATTTTAGACATCGCAATAGCTTCGTTACTATCACATTCTCCAGCTCTTAACTTAATCATTTGCTCGAACATAAACTTTCTTAATGTTGCCAATGTATTATCTGCCTTTTCTTGCTCAGTAATAATTTCCATAACTAATCCTTTTTATTATCATAATACTCAAAAATAAATATAGTAATTACTGTAAATAGCCACAGCAACACCACGCCAAAAATCCCATAAATCATATTGAAATAATATTCAGTCATCGAAGTGCCAATTCTAAGCACAGTGCAAAAATAATTGATATAACAATACTTTCTATAAATAGAGATTTAATAGGGTGCTTCATACACCATCGCCAATAATTTCGCTCTACCTCATTAAAACTTTTCATAATATCTCCTTTTTTGAACTTAAAAAGCTCACGACACACATCAAGGAAAAAATGATAAAACCTTTTAAAAACAAAATATCGAGTTCAAAATAAAGGAGTAACTATTTTTTTTAATGTGTGTAATCAACTTTTTTAGAAACACACCGTTCGGAATTTAGCTGAATTGGAGATGTGCTTCATCAAAAAGTTTAAATCGGTTTATTTAGTGACCGAAATTCTATTTTAATCCATTCACTATCTAGGACTTATAAATAAATATTAAGAAATAAAATCTCTTAAATAACTCAAACAAAAAGCTAAACTTCTCGTTTGCATAGGAAAATTATAATAGAATATTTCTTAAATGTTTATTAATTTAGTAATACCTTTTACAATTTGTAAAGTAATACCTATTTAAGGTTAGTTATTGTAGAATTTCACATATACATATTAAAAGGAATAGAATGAAAGTGTTTTCAATAAAGCTGAATGAGGCTGATTATAATCTACTAAGGACCGCTGCAATGAAGTCATATGATGCAGATAAGCATAAGAAGTCTTACGGGGTTGGAACGTTTATTAAAGAGGCTTCAATTTCAAAAGCTAAAAGGGTGGTTAAAAAATGATAAGTAAAGAATTATTAAGTGCTGTTACAGGAATGGAATGCAGTGAAGGAAGAGAATTATATGGGAAATGGAGCAACAAGATAGAGTTCTCTATATCTAAGCACAATCATTTTAACTATGCAGTAAAAGATACGATTAACATCTATGAACTTGCGTATAAATGCAAAAAATGGGCTTTAAAGAATAATGTAAAATTGTGGTCAATCTTAGATAGTTACAATAGTGCAATAGTGAGAATTAATGAAATTAGCAAAAGAGAATTTTATTCACACACAGAGCCAGATGCAATATTTAAAGCTTGTGAATGGATATTAGAAAATAAAGATAAGAAATAATGGATAACATCGCACAACTAAACACACAGCTAGACAGAGATAAAGTGCTAGACAATGCTATTTATTATGCAATATGCGGGCTACACGGCTTAAAAGATGGTGACACTATTACAAGTGTGGTGAGGCTTGAAATTGCTATGTATTATATTCAGAGAGCTATTAACAATATTAAGGAGAATAAGAACTATGAATCAAAAACAAAGAATACTAACTGACTTGTTAAAAGGCTTACACGTCAATATGCTTAACGACCTGGAACGATACGGAAGCAGTTGCAGAAGCAGAATATCCGAACTACGTGCTAGTGGTTACCCAATAAAAGATTATTTTGAACTTTCACCAAACGGAAGCAGATACAAAGTTTATTTTCTTGATGCGGAATATCTAAAGGAGTATCACAATGCAAAATAAAGAGAAGTTGGAAGAGTTGAAACGAGATCACGACATAGAAATCAGAATGAGAACTGATTTTGAGTTTGCACTTGAAACAATATCGGAGAAACACAACATCACAGCGGATGATATTTCAAATTTTAAAGATACTATTACGGAATTAAAAGAGTATTGGAACGACATTAGTTGTGATGAGGTTTTTGAAGCTGTTTTGTCGTAGCAAAGTTTTTAATTAAGCTTTGTTTTGGTATAATTACAGCATACAAAATTCAATAAATGCAAGTTCATAACTTAGCGGTCTCGCTTGCATTTATTGAGTCTTGAAGTGAAGAGACCGCTATCCTTCACATATAAAACAATCAAACTCTAAAATTAAAATCTAGCGGTAACTAAAGGTTACATAATGGAAAATAAAATATACAAGGCTTCTGCTACATACGACATAGAAAAATCTATAATAGTATCAGTAATAGAAAATAGCTTTATTGGTAACGATAATAGAATAGTTGATGTTTCTCTTAATAGCTCTTATTTTAACGATAGTTTTCATAAGTTGATAGTCAATGCCATAAATAGATTAAAAGAGCTTGGAGAGCCTATAGACTCAGATTTTATACGACTTAAGTTTATAGAGGTTAAAAAATGGAATACTGATTATGATAATAAATTGATTGAAATTATGTATCATAATCCAATAGGTACACTTGATCTGTTTAATAGCTATTATTCAAAACTTAAGAAACTAAATAACAGCAAGGTGGCAATGATATGAAAAAAGCATTTAATTTTTATGCTTCTTATGATGAAGTATTTCAGGAACTTGATTTAAATCAAAAAGGAATAATGATAAATGCTATCTTAGACGTTCAGTTTTTAAGAAAACATATAGATGATATATCATTCAAAGATAAGATACTTTCTATAGTATGGAAAGGTATGAAGCACAGTATTTTAAAACAGATAGATGGATATTGTAGAGCAAATAAAACACCCTATAATAGGGAGCTTTTTGCCCCTAAGGCAGACTTTCAACCTAGCCCTAAGGCAGACTTTCAACCTAGCCCCAAGCAAGTACAAGTACAAGTACAAGAGGAAGAACAAGAGCCTATTGTCCAAACTAAAAGTTTAGACGCTAGTTTTAAAATTGCAGAGTATTTATTAAATAACATCTTAAAGTTAAATACATCTTTTAAGAGACCTAACCTAAATACATGGGCTAAAGATATTGACAAAGCTATAAGAATTGACAATAGAACAGAAGAACAACTAAAATATTGTATTGACTGGATATATTCACATGAAGGAAGCTTTTGGCAAAAAAATATCTTAAGTGGGAAAAAACTAAGAGAAAAGTTTGATACAATAAATATGCAAATGATTACAAAAGATAATAGTCAAACATCAGGGAACATAATATGCAACTGGTAGATAAATTTGAAGAGTTAGCAAAAGAAATAAGAGAAATTACTCTTGCAGTAGATAGTGCAACTAAACAAGAAAATTGGGATCAAGTAACAGTATTAAAAAGAGAACTATACACAAAGAAAATAGAACAAATAGATGAACTTGAGAGTGAAAATGCTTTAGCCTCAACACTTACAGCAAAGCAATTAAGAGGCGATGTTGAGGCAAGACCACATATCCCTAGATATGAAACAGGGATAGGAGCACTTGACGAAAAGTTAAAAGGTGGAATTGAATCTGGTACATTTATTCAGCTAGCTGGCGAAAGTTTTGCAGGAAAAACACACTTAACATTAGAGATATTATCAAACATTTCTAATGCGAATAAAGTTTTGTTTTTTAACTTTGAAATGGGTGATACTAGAATTTCAAATAGACTATACAAGTTGCTAACAACAGAAAAGCAATGGAATAATTTTCTAATAAATTCAAAAGCACGAAAGATAAATGATATTATAAAGGAGATAAAAAGTCGAGCAAGAGATGGCATCAGATTTTTTGCAATTGACTCTAAAATGAAAATTGAAGTACCTAGTGAAAATGATGCTTATAAAGCTATAAATGAAATATCAAAACAGTTGTCTAAAGTTGCACAACAAGAAGAGATAATTATTTTCTTGATTAATCAAATGAATGAAGAAGATCAAAAAAATAATAGACTGGCATTTAAAGGAAGTGGAGATCAGATGTACGACACAGATATAGCCTTGTTTTATATGGTAAAAAAAGAAAAGAATGTAAACCCTGAACAATGGAAGCGAACTTTAGTTTGTAGAAAAAACAGGCAAGATGAAATATTATTTAGTGTCGATTTACATTTAGACCATACAGGCAAAACAGTAGGAGATGGTGTTGCATATTCGTATGAAAATATAAAGCAGCCAGAAGTTACAGAGTACAATCAAAACAATATCTCAATGAGTGTACTTTAGTATAAAAACAAGAAATATTTAACTTTATCTTTGATACAATACTTATGTAGAAAGTTTATGCGAGGAGTCTATCTACACGCTCCCCAGCACTAGACTCTTCACATAAATTTAGTCTGGGGATGCTACACATGAAAAACATATTATTCAACACAGAAATGACAAAAGCTATATTAGACGGTAAAAAAACTCAAACAAGAAGAGTTGCAAAAGTCTATGATGTAGATCCATATTATGTAAAAGACAATATAGATGAAGTTATAAAAAAGCACTCCAAGTATCAAAAAGGTGATATTCTTTGGGTAAGAGAACCTGCAAAGGTTATCGACTATATAGAATCAAATATTACAATGAAAGTTGAGTATGTTGATGGAGAAACTAAAATAATTGATATACCAGAAAGATTTTTAGATGAGAATGGATATATAAAAGCTTCTTGGATTAAAAATATGAAAGGCATTCCAAACGGATGTATAAAGGAGATGGCTCGTATCTTTTTAAAGATTACAGATGTTCGTGTCGAGAGATTGCAAGATATTACTTATCAAGATATTTTATACGAGGGAAAAAATGATCCATATGCGGATGTTTATGGCACAGGATGGTTGGAAAATAAAGCAACTTTAATATCCCCACAAGATAGTGAGTTTAAGCAAATAAGTGATTGGATTATAATGTGGTGGATAAATCTGTGGAACAAAACATCACCAAGAAGTTATAAATGGGATGATAATCCTTATGTATTTGTTTATGAATTTGAAAGAGTAAATAATGACTAACTTACAAAAAGCAATATCAGCAGCGACATTAATGAATACTCTATTTTTTGAGTATAAAGCAGGACAACTCAACACAACCGGCGAGAAAGTTCGCAAAAAGGTAGCTAAATTTATGAGACAGCGTGCAAAGTCAAACAAGAGTGACTATATCTTTTCAGTGCAAAAAACAGACGAGGCTTGGAGAGCAACTATAGACCACTTTGCAAAATACAAAATGAAAATTGAAGCAAAAACTACAATTTCAGCAATCTACAACTACTTTGCTCCAGAAATGCAAAAGTTTCTAAAACTAAGTGAAAAGCAAATGGAAAAGTTTGCGATTGACTCGACAAGTGATGCAGAAGCAGAAGCTAACAGTAGCACAGTTGTTGATTATCTCGTGCAACAGATGGGGATAGAAAAGAAAAAAAGTGCCTTTGCAGGTAAAAAATTGACAATAAAAAACAATATTATCTTAGATGGTAAAATTGTTAAGGATGGTTTTTAGAATGAAAGAAACATTAATCAAAGGAAAAATAACAGATCACTTCAGTTCAGGTCGTACACACTACGCAGATCAAATAGACTTTAAAATTTCAGCGGTACACGAAAATGGAAAACTATCACACTTTATTGTGGTTGATAGGAACAACGAACTTGCAATTAATAAGAAGTTTAAAACTGCGTCAGATGCGATTGAGGCAGGTCACGAAAAGTTTATGGGGTTAGTATGAAAGCTACTATATTATTCGCAATAATAATTGCTATTATTTCAATATCAACAATGTTTAATTTGAATAATTTTAGCAAAGAGTATAATAATTTTACTCTTTTGATTATGATTGTAGCATTTGGTTTTGCTAAAATATTAGAAGATAGAAAGAGTTAGTTTTGAGACTAAAAACCTGCAAAAACAAAGAATGTAAAATAAAATTTGAGCCAGAACGACCAATGCAGACGACTTGTTGTATTGAATGTGCGTTTGCGTATGTTAAACAGCAGAAAGAGAAGCGTGAAGAAGATAAAAAGAAAGAAGCAAGAAAAGCATTGCGTGAGTATAAAAAGAACGATAAACCTATTCTTCTTCAGTTAGCTCAAAAGCTAGTAAATCAGTATGCAAGAAAAAGGGACGAGAAAGAAAGGGGAAAAGTATGCTGCACATGCGGACAAACAACGGGGCAGATGGATGGCGGACATTTTTTGCCAACTTCCACATATGGATCAATACGGTTTAATACTAATCAAATATTCCAGCAATGCAAAAAGTGTAATCGCTTTAACGGAGGCATGCCAAAAGAGTATAGAATTTTTATGATAGACAGATATGGTGTTGAGTATGTAGAAAAGCTAGAATCAACAAAAGGAGAACTACGAAGATATACAGTTGAATACTACACTAAACTTATTAGAGTTGTTAGAAAAAAAATTAAAAACATATAATTTATAAGTAATTAAGTTTACCTTTGATATACTTTTAACATATAAAAAGCAAAGGAATAGAATGATAAAACTAACCAAGGAAGTAAAGGCAAAGCTTAAGATGGTTTCAGAAAAGCTAGACATGCCTATGAGTCAAGTAGTTAATATGTTGCTTAATGAATGGATAAAGAATAACAAATGATTCTTCTTTCAGACTATTGTGAAAAATACAACTACAGTAAAGCATCTGTAAGCGTTCAAATTAACAACGGCAATATGAATCCACGATACATTAAACGCATCACTAAAAAAGGTGCAAAACGTGCTTCATTCGTAATGATAAATGAGTCTGAAATAGCAAAAGATTTTGATGATTACAAAAAGTTAAAAGAGTTGATATTTAACTTATATTTGATTTTTGAAGACTACACAAAGAAAATCAACGGTCACACAGCCGAAAGCATAGGTGATGGCGATTCAGAGATGACACAGTGTATCTTAAGCAAAAACTCAAAAGACAGCAACTCGTTGATGCAGTATATGCGTAGAATGTTCGACATTGAGGAGCAAGTTTCATATAATGTTCGAGTCACTGAAAATATGAGCATTATACTAAGCAAACTATTAACGTGGTTTGATAAAGTTGCGTATTTATACGAAAGAAATATCGAGAGACACAAAAGAATGAGCAGAGCAGATCTTATCAATAAAATTCTTGACAACAGAATTGATAGACAATGCAACCCATCTTTTGAACGAAATAAATTAGAACATAGGAGTTAGAAATGGATAAGGAAAAACTACAACAAGATATTAATGAGATTAAAGAAAAACTTTCAGAAATGGAAGCAGAATTACAAATAAAAAACAAGTTTGAGTTTGTTTACGAAGATGGAAAAACATATTTTATAGGATCATACAGCACGGAAGTAGATTATATTGTTAGTAAAGAATGTGTTGAATATGGAAGATACAGAAAAACAAAACAATCAGCGGAAAAAGCATTGTTATTGCAAAAAGAAGTAATGAGATTACATTCATTAGTTGAACAACTTGATGGTGAAAATGGTAATTTTTTTATTTTTGAGCAATTTGGAGCATGGAAAACTGGAAAAATTTTATATAATGATTTTTATCCTGGGATGGTTCTTATGTCAGAAAAATGTGCAAATGAAATCTGTAGAATGTTAAATGTTGGTGAGGTAGAGCTATGAAAATAGATGAAAGAGAAGAGTTTGAAAAAGATATTAAAGAAGAGTGTTTTACTTTTCCGAACATTAAAAATAGTGAAAGTAAATATGATAGAAAATACAAAGGTGTAACGTTAGATGTGTATGATGTATTACTTGCATTTGATGTAAAGAATCCTGCGCTCCAACACCTTGTAAAAAAAGCTTTATGCGTGGGCATAAGAGGCCATAAAACTAAAGAGCAAGATTTGAAAGATATTCTAGATAGCGCAAAACGTGCTATTGAATTGGAAAAATAAAATGTTTTGTAAATCAGACCTACATGAAGTAACAAGTGATACAATGGCAGCAAGTATAGTCGCATCGGTAAAACGTAAAATATCTTCAACACACAAGATGGGAACGTGCAAACGCACTAAAGACGGAAAGACGATTGATGCAATAACGTGTTTAACGTTCTATTCATTCAATGATGCTATTAAATCACTAGAGGAGCGACATCACATTCAGAAATACAACGTTTCAAGAGATAAAAAGATTAAAGTTCTGAAAAAGCTTTATAAAAAGTTAAAAGGTGTAGAATATGAGTAAGATTTTAGAAATGTTTAAAAGCGGTAAAAGTGCTTATGATATTCATCTGGAAACTGGTGAATCTATTAAGAAGATATACCACATTATAAAGAACGATGAGGTATCAAAAAATGCTCACAGAAAAGCTTTGAATGAAGCAAGAAGAGATTATGAAAATTATGCTAGTGGGAGATATTAAGATGTTTAAAAAAATAAGAGAAGATGCAATACTGCCAACACGAGGCAGTAAATATTCTGCGTGTGTTGATGTGTATGCGAGTGAGGATGTTACGATAGAAGCTGGAGCTACAAAACTTGTAGGTCTTGGAGTTTGCATTGATGACAAAGAAATAAAAAGGATAGTATCACATCATTTCTATTATTTAGACAAAAACACAGATAAAGATTTTGAAGATGTAAAAAAAGAGTTTCTAAAATCTAACTACCTCCAACTAATGCTAAGAAGTTCACTAGGTAAAAAAGGGTTAATACTTCCAAATGGTGTTGGTGTGATTGACTTAGATTACAAAGACGAATTGAAAATGATTATTCATAATCCATTAGTTACAGCTTATTTTGGAGAGGGTGATCGGTTAGAGATAGGCTTGTATGACAAGTATGAAATAAAAAAAGGCGACAAAATAGGTCAAATAACGCTACTAGAACATAAGTCATATCTCTTTGGAATTGATAGCGAAGATGAGCGTGATGGTGGTTTTGGTAGCACGGGAGAACGATAATGAAAACTAAAACAGTAGCAGGGATTGAATATGAATTACCAACAGCAACACTTCTGCACGCAACACCTCTTGTAAATGCAGAATTGGCAGGTAGAACGTGTTACAATAGCTTTGATAAGTCTGAACACGAATCAGTGCGTGAGTTTAATGGAAATCATATAGATGATGTTGAACACTCAGACTTGATGGACTCATTATGCCACGTGTACCATCATACAAGCGTGATTGAGCATATCAACTTGACATTCAATATCACAACATCACGTGGTGTGCTACATGAGCAGGCACGTCACAGAGTGCAATCATTGAGTGTTCAATCTACACGTTACACGATGTCACCTGTTATTAACGCTTTTGTAGCTTCTATCTCAAACGGAAAAGCGATAGATACACTGTTCTACAAATCAGTATCAAAAGTAAATTTCCTTGTAACAAACGATGAAGATTATAATCATATTGAGTACGAAAGTGTGTTTAAAAAGTTGAACTTGCAATTAAAAAGATTAGGTCTTGTTGAGTTTTTAAATATCTCATTGGGGAAAGATCAAATAGAGTGGTTCGACGAAACAGAGGACAGTACAACTTTAAGACTTATTTCTAATAGATTTTCAATGCTTAATAGGCTAAAGCAAAAAAAGAACGTTGGTGACAATTTTAAACACATAGTGACTGATAATTGGAAAGTAAATATGGTCGTTACTTTTAATCTTAGAAGCTTGAAAAACTACTACACATTGCGTGACAGCGGTGCTTCTTTTTGGCAGATACGTGAATTGGCTAAAGCGATGAAAGAAGCAACACCTAAAAAGTATCTTGATCTGATAGTAAAGGAGAAGTGATTATGGCATTACTAAGTAAAGAACTGTTGGGTGAGGTGCTAGGCAGAGAAGTAAAATCAGGTAGGATAGATATTTATGACAACACATTGACATTTGCATATGAAAACGAAGATATGTGGAGCGATATAAACATATATGAATTGGCTAATTTGTGTAAAGAGTGGGCTTTTACAAAAAACCTTGATATAACAACATCGCGAACTAACTTAGGATATATAGCAACATTAAATGACAAGTATGGCGAACCGTTGTCGTATATATTTGATGATTTGACATCATGCTACGCTCAACCTGATATATATATAAATTACCCAACATTACATAACGAATATGATATAGGAAAGTTTTATGCCAAAACTGAACCAGAATCAGTGTTTAAAGTTTGTAAATGGGTGCATGACCAAATTAAGGAGAAGTGATTATGAAAGTAGGTGACAAAGTATATTATCGTGAGCCTCATTATGGGGGAGGAAGCATAGTAGAAGTTAAAATAGAAGTTATAATGTCTGATGTCAAAAAAGATAGAAGCAAGGAAAAAGCACTCATTGTTTCAGCAAGTGATTCTGTGTATGAAAAGTTTATTTTTAAAATTAACGAACGTGACTTAGTTTCTGAGGAAGAGAATGAGCAGTTTGAAAGATTGAATGAGCTTATGAAGCAAAAAGATTATATTGAAAATGAGATTGGAAATTTGAAAAAGGAACTTGCCATATGAAAAAAGAAATGATAAAATTAATTGAAAGTAAAAAGTGTAAATGCTTGACAATACAAGAGATGGATAAAATTTTAAAGGTGTTAAAAAATGGCGATATCGACACGTAAAAAGAATATTGTTATCGCTGATTGGAAAACGGGAGCATATAGTTTAAACTCCCTATCAAAAAAGCATAAAATATCTGTCAATTCTGTAAAGAAAATTTGCACAAATGTTGAGCAAGAAAATTCGGAGATTGTTGAGCTTTGCACGGTTGCTGAGTCGAAAAAATGCACAAAAAATGCACAGGAAATTAAAGCTATTAATGAAGTAGTTAAAAACAGATTAAAAGTGTATGATATTTCAAATACAATACTTAAAGGAGTAGAGAAGCTTGCAAAAGGTGGTAAGGCTCAAAAGGTTGTTACAGAAAGTATGGGTGAGGGGGTGAGTAAGGCCACAATAGTAGAGCACGACTTGCAAGCAAAAGACTATAAAGACTTGCAGGATGCAGTCGATAAAGCAAGTGTTACGCTGGGAGTAAATCAACGATTTTCACAAAGTCAAGTGAATATTCAAAATAATAATCAAATTAACCAACTCAACACTATCGACGACTTTTATGATAATTAGGGAAAAGGATAAGTTATGAAATATAAGTGCATAGAGTGTGGAAAAACAGTAGATGCAAAAGACATCAATGAAATTATGAAAAAGAAAAAAATGTGTGAAAACTGCTTAGAAGAGAGCAAAAAAATATATAAGTGTAAATGCTACATTTGTGGCAGTAATTTTAATGCAAAAAGAGAAAATAGGAAAACTTGCTCGGATGAGTGTTATCATATTCATTTAAGCAATATTCAAAAAAAACACTACGAAGAGAAAGTAAAAGGTGTAAAGTTTAAAAAACAATGTAGTTACTGCGGATGCGAATTTGAGGGTTCGCTTAGTACTAGATATTGTAGTGAAAAATGCAGAGAAAATAATCTATTTAAAAAACACTTAAAAGAAGCAAATGAAGCGATAAGAATAGATAAAGTTAAAGTGTATGGAGCAAATGACGGAAAAATGAAATCATTTATCAATGAAAGGTCGAGAAAAAATATATGAAATTGAACCCCGCACTAAAAGACTTCTGGAAAACACAAAAGCAAATCAAAGTTTTATACGGTGGGCGACTATCATCAAAGACAATGGATACAGCGGGGGTATTGCTTTTTTTAGGAGCAAAATACACTATAAGAGTAGCTTGTCTTAGACGTTTTCAAAATAGGATACAAGATAGCGTATATTCAACATTTAAAAGACTTATTAAAAATGATGATAGACTAAAATCGCAGTATGATGTAACTAAAAATTCAATAATTTCAAAAAGTGGAAGTGAATTTATATTCATGGGTATTCAGAGGAATATCGAAGACATAAAAGGACTTGACGACATAACCTTCACTTGGATAGAAGAAGCTGAGAATATCACAGAAGAACAATGGAACTTAATAAGACCGACAATATTAAGGGAAGATAATTCTACTTGTTTACTTGTTTTTAATCCAAAATTTGCAACAGACTATATTTATCAAGAATTTATAGCAAAGAACCACGACAATGTTTTAGTTAGGAAAATTAACTATGATGAAAACCCTTTTTTATCAAATAGTGCAAAACTTTTAATTTCTTCTGATAAAAAATCAATGGATAATGAAGACTTTGATGCCATGTATTTAGGGAAGCCAAAAGACAACGATGACGAGTCTATTATTAAGAGAAAATGGGTTGACGCTGCGATAGATTTTCACTTAAAATATTTTATAGAGCCGCAAGGTAAAAAATACATAGGTTTTGATGTCGCAGATAGTGGTAACGACAAGAATGCAACAGTAGAACGACACGCACATATAATTACTAATATCGAAGAGTGGCAAGGTAAAGAGGACGAGCTACAGAAATCTTTTACTAGAGTGTATAATAGAGCAGTAGAAATAAATGCGATTATAAATTATGACAGCATAGGTGTTGGAGCTGGCGCAGGTAGTAAGTTTCAAGAACTTAACGGAGATTATGGAGAAGTAGAGTATCATAAATTCAATGCAGGCGGAAAAGTTCTTGATCCAGATAGAGAGTATAAAATTAATATCAAAAATATTGAAGCATTTTCAAACTTGAAAGCTCAACAGTGGCAGATAGTAGCGGATAGATTTAGAAATACTTATGAGATGATGCAAGGGATAAAAGAGTATAATGCATATGAAGTAATAAGTATAAGTTCAACGTGCAATAATGTAGATGGGTTAATAACAGAACTTTCAACACCTAGAAAAGACTATAATGCAAACGGTCAGTTAAAAGTTGAGAGTAAAAAAGATTTAGCAAAACGTGGTATAAAGTCGCCAAATATCGCAGATGCTTTTATAATGAGTTTCTATCAAGGCGAAAAACAAGCACGCACATTCTCAACAAGGATAAACATATGACTGACGCATCACCAGATTATCTTTTAAACATATTGGACGCCGAAACTGCTAAAAAGGTATGGTCACACTTGCGAGGAATCAGAATCTATTTCCCTAAGTGCAAAAGTGAACATGATGAAATCAGAACGCTATATAAACAGATGACAACAACACGGGCAGACCGCATAAGAAGATTATCGGAACTTTATGAGATGAGCGAGTCGCAAATTAGAAAAGTCACTAAAGAGAACAAATCACTTTTCGAGGACACAGACAATGAAGAGAATTGACGAACTTGCAAAGAAGTTATATGATGAGGTTTTAAACGAGTATAACATACAGGGAGAATTGAATAGAAAAGCACTAAGCGAACTACTTGAAGAGAAACTATCTAAATATAATGACGATACTCAAAAAGTCTTAGAAGAGCTGATTTATACTCAACTATCAGATAGTATTGCAGCGAAAGCAGTTGATGCACTCATCCCAGACAAACTTACATTATCAGAAATGCTTTACAATAACAGCGAAAAAGTATCTAAAGAGAGTTTAGCACTTCTAACAGATGGGATTAAAGCCAAAAAAACAATTCAAAAAATAAGCAAAAAGTTATATGATGGATACGACTTCAACGATAATGAAGTTCTTGATATTAAGCGTAAGCTGCCAAAATATCTACAAAGAGAACTAAAAAAAGATAAGGCAAGTCAAGAATTTATCAAGTATGTTGATAATATTAAAACTAAGCCACTTAAAACAGCTCTAAAAGGGATAGAGGATAAACTAGGCGAAGCGAATAGTAAAGCACTAGAAAAGGCTTTAAAAACAGTTTTAGAAGAAAATAGCAGATACTACGCAACACGAATAGCAAACACAGAAAGCCACCGTGCGAGAAATCTAACACGTGCTAATGACTATTTAAAAAACAATGACATAGAGTTTGTTAAACTTGAAATGAGTTCACGTCATAGCATTATAGATATTTGCGACTATCACGCAAGGTTAGATTTAGGATATGGGCGTGGGATAGTTCCTAAAGACAAAATGCTGACGCTTCCATTCCACCCAAACTGTATGTGCAGATATAAGCCATATTATAAAAAAGTAACAAAGACAAAAGTAAAAGATGAACAAAAAGAAACTATGAAGCAATTTTCATTTAATCAGCAGAGGCAAATAGTAGGTAGTGAAGAAAAATTAAAAGAGTTTCATAATGGGAAAGATATATATAGTCTATTTAATAGGATAAGACCAAATTATAGATTAGAAAAATATGTTGATGTTTTAAAAGTATAGATAATATATACTTTTTAAGATTGTTTAAAGAAAATTATAGTTATAATTACATTAACAAGAAAAGGATTTATAATGAAAAAGCAAGATATTTATAACGAGATCAATAAGGTTTCATCAAATGATAAAGATTTTATTTTAGTTAACGATGAGGTTATTGTTCAAAATTCAAACTTAAATGATGATTGGTTTTGTTTATCGGAATATTATGACGAAGAAGAAACTGACAAAGAATTTTCATTTGAAAAAGTAGAGTATGTAGATGGAGAAGTTTTTGCAAGAGAAGATGGATCATTGATTGATGTTGATTTTAAACAACCTGTTGGATGTGTAATTAGATATGAAGTCAAATAAAGTTAATAAATCAACTCTTCAAGAGTTGGCTAACTATCTTGGTGTTTCTTTGTCTGCTGTAAAGCAATATAAAAAAGAAAAGAGAAAAATAATGCTAATAGGTTTGTATTATTATGAGAAAAATAAAAAAAAGGCGGGTGAATGAAGTCCGCCTTAAGAAGTTCCAAAAAGAAAAAGTATCATGAGTTTGCCTTGGTTGGCAGTTGTTATTATAATATAAAAATATTAATATCTACTTTATCCCATCTTCAATTTCACTTTTAATAATATCCATGTCTTCAATATCAACACTCGATAGATCATTAGACACAATTTGCTGTAATTTCAACTGTTCATACTTAGGTAAATCATAACCTAACGCTTTGATATCTGATAGTATTCCAACTTCTTTTTCTACATCAACGATGTTAAAGCTTTTTGGATAATTTATAACCACGTCATTGTTTATACCTAAATATAAACACGCAATATTAAAACAATTTCTTTCGAAATCTTCAAGACGCATTGCAAAGTTGGATAATGATCCATTAAGACCTTGAAATTTAATATCTAGTGCAATTCCGCTTTCTTGCTGATTGTTTGTTAAAATGTCATATGCAATTTTATTAATATCATTTGTGATGTTTTCTATCTCATTCTGATAAATATTTGCGCTGTTATTGTCTGGTGCAATAAAGTCAGGTGCTTTTAAATCTTTTCCGTAAACCAAAGCATTATCAGTCGATACTTTTATTTCACTTTCACTATTTCCAGTCGCATTGATTGTAAGAAGTGCGAATGTTTGCCCTCTCAATATCTCATCAAGTTCGCTTTTCAAGTTATAGTGGCGTTTCTGCAGATAAGCGATTTGATTAAACTCTCCACTATCTGGAAATATACCGTTTTCGCCAAAGCTTACAACAGGGCATACACCTAAATTATGATCACTACCATCTACAACCTTGCCATCTTCAATCACTTTCCACGAAGTGCGGTCATAATATCTAATTACTTCTTTTTTGTCATCCTCTTCAAAAGTTGAATTGTCAATTACTGACTTATAAGAAATATACTCAAACTTGCCAAATTCATCTAACTTGTATTTATCAACACTTGATATGTCTATTTTAGTGAAATACGGAACTGCTCTTTTTTCAATTTGTGTTTTTAAATCTGTAGGAATATCTTTAGGCATATCAATCAGCACAATCCCACTTCCTAAAGCTTTTGACTCTTTTGCAAAACTTGACATAAATACATCAATAGAATTTCCCGAATTGTCCGCATCATTGAAAATCATCTTAATCAGATTGCTTGATGACATTCTAAATGGAGCTGTCTTGAATAAATACCCGTTATATCTATTTATCTTAGATGCAAACATATTAGTGTAATAAGCTATCTTTTGACGCTCCTTGAATTTTTCATCGCTTTCACGAGGGAATTTATCAATGTATCCACCATTTAAGAAGCCTCCGCTACCGTCATACGCCTCTTTTATAAACTTGTAATCTTTAATATCCATTTGTTACCCTTTGAAATATAGTATCTAACTTTTTAAATGTATCTTTTACGCCTTTTTCTAGGAAGTTGTCTCCTTTGTACCCAGGATGATTTACTCCTTTTGTGAATACAAACTGATTTACGCTTGAAAATCTAAGCGACTTTTTATTTTTTGATGCAATGGGGTGCTTTTTAGTGCCGAATAAAACAAATAATGCGTAGTTTGTTGGTCTTCCTTTCACATCCACAATCATACCGTGATCTTCTATAAATACCTCACCATGCAATGATTTTTTATTCACACTTAAAGATATATTATCTTCCATATTTCCCGTTACGTGATGCGGTTTAGCTCTTTTTTTTACATTATCATACGCATCGTGAGTTACTTCTGATATTAAGTTTTTGGATAAGTTTTTGTCAATATTTCCTAAAGTCTTGTTTATGTCTTCAAGACCATAAACCTTAATCATTATTGAATATCCGTGATGTTGAAGTTAGCTATTGCACTTTTTAAATTTGTAAGTTTATCACCATCAGGTGTATTTGATTCAAAAAAGCAAGTACCATAATTTACTTTATATTGAATTGCATCAATAATACTTTTTTCCATTTCGTACATTTTTTTATACATAAGTTCTAAATCTTTGTTTTTAATATCAAACCCATACACAACACTGAAAGATAAGTCTTTAAATGTTGTTCCTTTTGCAGTATCCATCCCAGATACAATACGGATAAAAGGGCAGTCTTTAGATCCTATCCCTACTTCAAGACCTATTTTAACACTTTTAGCATCTGGAATTGTCTCAAGCTTTGATTTAATATCAAGCAATACGTCATAAATTTCCACGTTATCCCCTTGCTATTTGAACTGAAGATATAGAAATGTTTGACGAGTTATTCAATGCTAAAGAAATATACTCATCATATTCTTTTTTGTAAGCCTTGTATCTTTCTGGCATACCCTCGTTTTCAAGCTGATTTAGTGATAATTTTATATACACTTTAGTTTTGACAAGTTTTTCAATGTAAAAAGTATCGCTGATATTCAGCTTACCTACCTCGTCAATAGCTTTTGATTCTGCGTTGTTCAACTCTATTTCGTCAATGCTATCAACAATGAATCCATCTTCATATGTATAATTTGCCATTATTAAACCTTTTTAATACTTTATTTGTTTATATAGTTATCTCTTGGAAAAAGCCGAATAATTAAGCTTTCATAATGTGATAATTAATTCGGGAGGAATTGAAAATGTTTAAAAAACTGCAAGAACTGCTAGAGGCAGGGAAAATCACATCAGAGTTGGCATCAGATTTAGATGCTGAAATATCAACAAGTTTGACAGAGTTGAGAAATGAAAATGCTTCGTGGCGGACTAAGTATAACGACTTAAACAAAAACTTTGAGTCAATTTCACAAACAAAAACAGAGTTAGAAACTAAGTTGAGCAACTTTGATGATGCTATTTCTAGAGCAAAAGAAGATGGAAAAAGCGAACTTGTTACACAGCTTGAGGCGCAGAAACAAGAAACACAATCACTTCAAGAGTCTTTGTCAAATATCGAAAATGAAAACAAGTCATTAAGAATTGACACGTCTTTAAATAGTGCATTAAGCAAATTTGATGTTATCGACAGTGGAATTTTAGCAAGTGTACTAAAAAACAATGTTGTGATTGATGGCGAAAATGTAACTTACAAAGATGGTGAGAGTTCAGTTCCTCTTGAAGACGGGCTTAGAAAATTCTTTGAGGATAAACCACATCTTTTGAAAGCAAAAGGCAATGGTGGAAGTGGTGCAGGTGGAAACGGAAACAGTGGTGGCGGAAATAAATCTTATTTAGAGATGAGCGACGCAGAAATAGCGGAGAGTGTTAAGGCAAATGGCGTTGATACATTCGCAAAAAGTATTAAAGGTTAATTATGGCAATTCAAATTCAAAATGAAGTAATTCAGGCGGTAGCTATCGGGCAAATTAAAGATACGTTGCTTAAAGCTCAACAAGCAACACAAGGTGCAATTACAATCGGTAAAGGTATTCACAAGGGAGACTTTAAAGATGAGACATTCTTTGCAAATTTTGGCAATCCTGAGAGACGTGATCCGAATACACAGACCGCCGTAACTCCAAACAGATTAAGCACTCTTGAAGACACAGCAGTTAAGTTATACTTCCGTGATGATGTGTTTGTTACTATGACAGAACTTGAAAGATACGGAACTACTCTTGATTCAATGAATCGTGGTATCGGTATTCAACTTGGCACAGCTATCGCAAGATGGGCTATTCAAAAATCACTTATTGCATCAGTCGCTGCTATAAATTCAGAAGCTGGTCTTGTGAATGGTGATGGAACTTTAGACGTAGATACTGCAATGTTAAGCGGTTCAATGTTTAAACTTGGAGATATGTATGAAGATGTGAAAGTTTTTGTTGCTCCTTCTCAAATTACAGGAAAGTTACTTGGAAATGCTATCGGTGCAAATACTGACCAAATTGCATACGGTGCTGTTTATGATGGTACCGTGGGTACACTTGGTCGTAATATTTGGACAGTAGATTCTCCAGCTTTATCTTGGGATGATGGAACTGAACAAGGTCACTATACGCTTGGTCTCACAAGCGGTGCTGTTGTTGTTGATGAGAGTGAAACTATTAAGATGCTTAATCAGTTATTAACTCTTGAGTCAAATGCTGGTTATAACTTTCACTCAGAGGGCGCATATACTGTTGGTGTAAAAGGCTTTACATATGATACTGCTCAAGGTGCAAACCCTACTGATGCAATTCTAGGTGCTTCTGCAAGTTGGAATCTGGTTGACCAAATAAAAGGCTCTGCGGGCGTTATTGCAAAAAGTAAATAGGTGATACTATGAAAGTTTTAGACTTTACGGGAACTTACAAGGAAAAAGACGGCGAGGCGGTTGTTACCGCCAACCCAAAATATATAGATAAATATTGTTGTATTGGATTCGAAAAAGTAGTAGCACATGAGAGGCATAAAGACGCTTTAAAAGGTGTTGAAAACGTATCTTTTGTAAAAGTGAAAACAAATGCAAAAACTAAAGCAACTAAAGAAAAGTAAAAATTCAAAGCTCATTGCAGATGGTGGTGAGCTTGTTTTTAAAAACGGAATTTGTGAGGTTAAAAAACTCACTAAAGATATTAACTTCTTTGTATCTAATGGGTATTTAGAAGTGATTAAGGAGAAATAATGGCTAGTCAAATAGTAGCTAAAAATACATTTCTTTTCTCAACTTCTGGAACTCCAGATGCGGGTGATGTGATTACGACAAATGATAACGTATTCGTAAATCCTAAGCCTAAATCAGTTTCTTACAAGGACGTAGGAAATGGGCAGATAGGCAATGAGAAAACAAAAACGATAGGCGACTACGTTACGGCAGAGTTTGAAGTAAATGTTAACGTTAAGCCTAGTGGAACAAAAGGAAACGCTCCATCTTACGGAGAATTATTTAAAGTGTGTGGGCTAACTGAAACGATTGTTGCTGACGAGAGTGTTACTTATGCGATTGGCGACAGAGTTCCAGGAGCTGCTAAAGCGTATATGGACGACACAGTGCGCAACATAGTAGGAATTGCGGGAGATTTTACACTAGGCGGAAATATTGGAGAACTTGCTACTTTTAAATTTAGCCTTAAAGGCTTTACAGATCTAGAAGAAACATCTGAAAGCAATCCCGCTGTTACGATAGATCAAAGCACAAACTTATCTATTGAAAGCATTACAGCTATTACAGTAGGCGGTGCAACTGTTAATATGCAAAGCTTTGAATTTGCAACGGGAAACCAAACTGACAGCATCTACTCAGTAGGTAGAAAAGAGTTTTATATCTACGATTTGAAGCCAACTGTAAAAGTAACTGCAATCAAGACGAAAGGAAACGGCACTTATTGGGCGGACTTGAAAAATAACACGCTAAAAGAGATTAAAGTAGTGCTAGGCTCGGGAGATGGTGGAACTGTAACCTTTACTGCTTCATACTGCAACCCTGCTGATATTTCAGACAGCGATTCAAGCGGAAAAGTGGTGTACAATAACACTTGGGTGTGCCAATCAAACAACGGTGGTGATAACTTCTCTTTAGTTTACACTTAGAAAAGCGGGTTTGTAGTTATCCCGCTACCCAAAAACTGCAATCAAAACTACAAGGAAAAATCATGTCAAAAGTATTCAGTGCAAAACGCAAAACAATCGAGGTCACTTACGAGTTTTTAAACGGAGACACAAAAGAAATCATAGCAAACAGCCTATCATCAAAAGAGCAGGAAGAAATTACAAATAATACCATTGAAAATGGAACAGACGTAATCGAGAATTACAAAAGTATTGTAAAAAAACAACTAAGTAAAAATGCTAAAAAATTGGTGAGTGATATCATTAAAGAGCAATATGAAGAGGGCGACATTATAGAATTTTCAAACGCACTTTCTGAAACGATAAGAGAGGAAAAAGAAAAAAAGTAGATCGCCTCGTTCAATTTGCAAAAGAGTACAAAAATAAAGAGTCTTGCTATCATTTGGAAAAATACAAAGATGATTTAAGTGAAGATATAGACATAATATGGCTCGAGGGCGAAGAGCATGAAATAAGTGATGTTTGGCTTCTTAGCTTGGAAAGCGGTTTCAATGGGGCTACTTGTAGTTATCAAATTGTTAAAGACTTTTGCAAACAGAAAAAACTAGACATTATCGAAGTGTTTAGAGTTTGCAAAACAATGACAGATAATTTTAATTCAAAGGGATAAAATGCAAAAAGATTTAAAAATAAAAATTAGCATTGACAAAAAGACCGGTGAATTAAAAGTTATCTCTAGCGAGTTTGACGAGCTCGGCAATAAAATAAATGATGCTGACGTAAACACAAACAGTTTAACTTCAAGTTTAATTGGTGTTGCTAAAGGCGTAGTAGGAATCTATGCTGTAAATAAAGCATTTCGTGCCGTTACAGACAGTGGGTTTGCTTTCAATATGCAACTAGAAGATGCGAAAGCGGGTCTAACTGCTTTGTCAGTAGCTGTTCAAGATAAATCTATACCCGTTATGGAGCGATACAATATCGGCAATAAAGAAGCTATTGAAACACTAAGAGAACTCCAAAGAATAAACGTTGAAACCCCACACACACTAAATCAAACAAACCAAATTTACAAAGCTATGTACGTGTCAATGAAAAAGGCAGGTGCGTCTACTAAAGATATGGTAGAAATTACGAGATCATTGTCAATCGCATCAGGAGCTGCGGGAATAGAGTTTAATTCACTATTAGCTGGTGTAGATGGTTTGGCAAGTGGTACGGTTTTAGTCAATAGTGATTTAGGTAGATTTTTATCCTCATTAGGCTTGACTAATCAAAAACTAAAAGAGAGTAAAAATGTAGTTAAACTCCTTGAAGATACATTGAAAGATTTTAAAGCTGCAGATACTATGAAAGTGTCACTATCTAATCTTGAAAACGCTTGGAACTCACTCACAGGAGAAATAACAAAGACATCATTTGAGGCATCAAAAAAAGAGATAAATTCATTAGCAGGTACATTTAATGAACTTACTCACTGGATACACGAAGCAGGTGTGCAATGGTCTTCTGTTTTTGAAGTTACAAAAAGTGGTAAACTAGATGATTTAAAAATAAAACTTAAAGACATTGAAGATAGAATAAAATCTATTAAAGAGAAACAAACCGGTTTTTTAAGTGGAATTTTAAATCAAAAAGATATTTACAATGACTTGCAAGCTAGATTATTAGAAAAGAGCGAATTAGAAAAAACAATAGCAGATTTAAAGAAAAAACAAAAAAATAGTGTAAAAGAAATACACGAGTATAAAAATAAAATAAGCAGTTCTGAAGCTAAAAAGTTTATCAGTAATTTAGATTACGAAACTGAATTAGAATTTGACAAAATTTCTGCAAAGTGGGATTATGAGGACAAATTAGCAGAAGATGCGAAAAAACAAAAACTAAAAGATAGTCAAGACTGGATCAAGTCACTAAAAGAATTTTATGCTATTGATGTCACAAAAGGGCTGAACGATCAAAAAACAAAAGAAAAAACAAAAGTAACTTTTGAAGATTGGGGAAAAACTCTAAACAGTTCCATATCAAACTCAATAGTAGATGCACTTCAAAGCGGAGACGTTGAGGGAGCGATACAAGGGCTTGGAAGTTCAATCGGATCTTCAATGCTTCAATCTTCTACTTCTAACTTAGTCGCAGGAGGAAGTCAACTGTCTGCAGCTGGTGGTGCTATGTCAATGGGCGGAATCTACGGAATAGCAGCTGGGCTTGGGATTGGTGCAGTATCAAAATTCATGGATAATGGGACAGCATCAAAAACGTCTCAACAATACGCTGATGAAGCATTTAATAAATTTATCTCAAACATTGAAAAGGCTTCAAAAGCACTTGAATCATTCGGCAACGTAGGTAGCTCATTCTCAACCGAACTAGACACATTAAATAAAGAGATACAAGTAAAACAAAATATTTTAAATGAGTATAACTCAAAACCGCATTATATTGTTACTAAGTCAATGAGGGATACTGTTTCAAACGACATAAACAGACTCACTTCTCGTAAAAATGAAATTCTTGTAAACCAACTTGGCGGAAGCATAGACTTTTCGAGGATGAACCTATCAGACGTAAGCAAAGCTCTTCCTGCTAACTTCTCGTTAGATTCTTATAACAACGCTCTTGATGATATTAATAGACTTGCACTTAAGGCAAAAGAAGTCGGTTTCAACAATATGAGTGAAGCCGATATACAACGCTTCACGGACTTAACTGCTAACGGCAGCGTATGGCAAGCAGGTAAAGACTACGCTGATGCTATATCATTGATTGATGATGCAATGAAGAAATCAGTATCGAATATCAAAGCATATGAGGATAGTTTTAAGACACCTCGACAGTTAGCAGAAGATATGGCGAAAGACTTAGGAGTGACACTTGCAAGCTCAACTAAGGGGCTTGACAATCTTTTCAACTCTTTAAAGGGCGGAGTCGATGGACTAAACGATGCTGAAAGTGAACTTTTAAAAGCAAACAAAGACTTAATAGACTCGAATATGCAATCATTGAATAATGCGTTTTTAGGGCAGTATAGCCCACTTACAATGAGCCAAAAAACAGACTATGCAAATAGCATTGCAAGTGGAGCAATCCCGTCAAACTTAAGCAGTAGTGAAAGTTCATTACTTGCATTGCAAACAGCTATGAATAGCACGACGGACGAGAACGAAGCGACCAAAGCTTTTAACCGATACATTGCAACGAATGATGCAACAGAGCCAGACAGCACGAGGACAGACATAGTGAACGAACTTCGCTCAAATAGAGAAACACTTAACGATATAGTTGATAGGCTTGAAAGGATTGAAGCATGACATTTCATATACCAATTGATAGTGAATTAGTAAGCACGGATGTTGCTTATCAGGTTGCTGAGTATGATGAAAATGCAACATATTCAGATGGCGAAGAAGTAAGAAAAGGCGATGATATTTATCAAGTGTTCAACTACAGTGATACAACACCATACCCAGATTATATTGACTATTACCCATATGCTTGGAAAGACAAAGTTAATATTAATGGTGTTGGGTATGAGAAGTATGACATTGTAACGGGCGTTGGTTGTTGGCAGATTGTGGATGCTTTATCTGTAACTAATTCTAAGTTAGGGGCAGATGTAGATGCAACTGATATAGATATGGCTATCTTTAATACTTGGGATGGTGTAGCAGATGGAGTTTGGCATCAGTTTTCAGTGCAAGGTGGCAACTGTAGCTCTATAAATGGAAATGACTATTTTAAATTCACAACGTTATCAGTTTATGACGACCACTATACAGTTCAAGTAATGCAAAACGATACAGACTCAGACACAGATGCAACGTTAGCTGGAAATATAGAAATGTATCCAGATAATAAGATAATAGCAAGACCTAACCCGTATTTTATAAAAGGTGAAGATGGGTACATTAAAAAGGTTTTTGGCTTTACTTCTGATTTTATTGCAGAAGAGGGGATAAAAAAGGGATTATGGAAAAAGTTAGATAAGAATTATGATGAAATAAATAAACATAAATTAGAATTTTTAAGAAAATCAGTTAAATCAGTCCCGTTTGACACTAAACAATTTACAAGTGTTTCTGTAGTTGGCAAACAAAATTGGACAGTTAAATCAGGTAGCAGAATAACAAGCTTGATACTAGGCAGTATAAAATCTTCATCAATTACGATACAAAGGCTAGACATATCAGACACTGTTCACGATATAATAACAATAACTCCTAAGATACTAATACTTGACGGAAAGAATCAGGAGCCGACTACCGAGATAATTTATTTCAATGACGATTTAATCACAAGAAGTGTAATCATTACAATTTCAGCACAGACACAAGTCGCTGTTTCTCAAGTTGGAACTATAATGTTGTGCAACTATTTAGACATAGGAGCGACAGACCTTAGTTTTTCTCACAACGTGAAAAACTATGATAAAAATCAAGTAAGTCAAACTAGTGGATATGTTGACCACATTAAGGGTAATCGTGTAATTCAACACAAGGGTAGTTTTTATATAAATATTACTGATTACGACAAAACTGTTATGATTAATAAAAGATTTACACAAGAACTTATAGCTATTGATAGTAGCGATAATGTAGATAATGAAGAATCAGACAGTGAAAGAGTTTTTTCGTCAACAAGAATAATAGGCAGATTAAAACAGATGAGTTTAAAAACAGATGTTAAAGATAACATTATTAACAAAAATGTTAGAGTATCATTTGAATTCGAGGAGATAGTGTAATGTTTGATAGTACAGATAGATTCCCAACGCAATTAGCAGACATAACAGTATCAGGATTCAGTGCATCCGCTAGCCTTGGAATTAGATGCTTAAACAAGAAAGTAATAAATAGCAGTAACAACAATGTGTCATTTACATTTTTATTTAAAGAAAAAGAGCAAAGCGCAGGCTTCTTGGGATGGTATATAAACAATTTAGAGTATGGTACTAAAGAGTTTTTGGTTGATGTGCCTATGTTTGGAATTATGAAAACGTGGCGATGTGTTTTTACTACAAAATTAGCAGAAAATGTTGTATCTACGGAAGTTAGAAAAATCTCAATGACAGCAAGAATACTTGATGATTTAACTCTTGTTAGAAATGTTTATAACTCATTATTATCTATGTCTTTAATAAACTCATTAGAGATGACTCAAGGAGCAGGAGATGCTACATTTACAAGGGCATCAGCTGCCACCTATAGAGAAAATAATATACTAAAATATGCATCTATTGATGAGCCACGATTTGAAAGTAATGGGGTACTTACTGAGCGTTCATCTGAAAATATTGCAACTTACTCATCTATAGATAGTGCAAATTGGTCTGCAACACGTGCAGATATTACAGTCGGGGATAAAAAGTTTATTGATAGTATTGAGAATATGGCTAAGGTAATATGTAATGAAGATGGACAAGTGTATATAGACCAACAGTATTTAAGCATTTCAGGTCAGGCATATTCACAATCATTTTATGTTGAAAAAGGAAATACGGATGGACTATTCAGAATAGTATTTCACGCAAACTCTTTTACTGACAGTATCGCTGCTTACTTTGACTTAAATCTTGGAACAGTAGAGCACGTTAATGACGGAGTCACTGCAAATATTGAATATATATCAGACGGGATATATAGAATATCAGCTACAGCGGTAGCTACAACTGACAATACAACTGATAATTACTTATCATTATTATATGCTACTAATAACTTAACAGTTAATGATTACTTTTATGTATGTGGTGCTCAACTTGAGAAAAATACTGAAACGTCTAGTTATATTAAAACGGTAGATACACCTATCTTAAGAAGTAGAGATATATTTACAGTTCCGATGGAAAGCAATTTTATAGACTTGTCTAGTGGTGAGGAATTTACAATATCGTTTGATTTTAATTATGGCGGCAATACCACAGAAAGCAATCAGTGGATAATCGCTAACTATGTTGATTCTATTAATAATTTCGGAATGTATGTTACGCCAACTAATGAAGCTCATTTTACATTTGATGGAAATGGAACACTGTCAGATGTATCATATATGATATCAACAAACACGCAGACAAAAGTAATTATATGCTTTGAAGATAATATATTTAGTGTATATATAAATAACGTATTAATTGGAGAAACATTATCAAAAGGAATGACAACAAGCGGAAATAATTATATTATATTCGGTGGTTACAATTTGACAACAAACAATTTAGGAAGATGTAATTATAAAAACATAAAAACATTCAATGTAAAATTAACAGACAGAGAGAGAGCTTTGTTATGAGTTTGGTATTAGACACACTTCAAGACCTCGCAGATGCCATTGCAAAGATAGGAGGCGCAGGTTCAAAGGTAAACGCAGGGATGCTTGAGAATTTAAAAAGCAATGCCTTCGCAAGGGCATTCGGAGATGCCACGAAACGTTTTAAAGTTGCGGATGCTAAAGACGATAAAGACGCTGTTAATATGCAGTCACTTAAAGAGATTGGAGTAGGGCAGACTTGGATTGATGAAACTTCAAATAGAGCCAAAGGAGTTACTTATACAAATACATCAAATAAGCCAATACAGCTTTTATTGAATTTGGGTGGAGATGGTAGCGGAAACAACAGCTGTACTTTTTACATAGACAATGTAGATAGTGGGGAAATCAGAACAGACCACGATGGAAAAACTATATCCCCTATTGTAAACATAATAATACCAGCTGGTAGTGTTTATAAAGTAGATGGTAGTTTAACTATTGTTAGATGGCTAGAACTTAAATAAAACAAGGAGATAGAAAATGAAAGAAATTGACGTTACTAAAAAACAGTTAACAGTAAACTTAGAAAGCAATGAGGAAGCGCACATTACAAATGTGGCAACACTCCAAAATTGTTCAAATTCATACATACTTTTTAGTTATGAACCATTTGGTGCTGAAAATGAGGGTGCAATTTTGCCACTAAAAGAGCCTTTATTTTTGCCAGTTAACGTGACAGAAATATATATAAAAGCATCTAGTCAGCCGTCAAGAGTTGAGCTTTTTGGAGTATCATTATGAGTAATTTTAATTTTGCATTTAACTCACAGAAAGGTCGTGAGGCTGTTATTAATTCTACGATAGTTAAAAGTGTTGAAGCACTTGAGAATATAGCTTTAACAGCTAAAGATGGACAAAAGTGCTACTTAGATGATGGAGGTCGTAGCGGTAACTTTACTATGCGTTCAGCACGAAGTAGTGAAAATGATGGGGGGACTATCTTCAATGGGATGGAGCGTGATGATGTTGTTTTTAAAAGTGTAAAATGGTTTGGTGCAAAAGTTGATAGTAATACTAATGACACTAACGTTTTGCAAACATTAATAGATTCTCAAAATCAAGAATGGCTTACAAATGGTGCTGAATACAAAGCACTTCCTATCTATGTACCTAGTGGCGAGTGTGTTATTTCTTCACTATACATTAAGGGGGGTACTAATTTAGTGTGTGATGGAGTCTTTAAACCTGCTGACGATATTTCACCCATGGTTTATATGGCAGGTTCTAACATAAACATAAATAAATTACACTTATACGGAAATTTAAGAAGTACATATGAAGGAACACCTTTTTGTATTAATACAGCAGACACAACTACTTCTGATATATTAGACACAGACCATTGGAAACAGATTTCATATGTGAACATTGGAGAACTCTATATTAATGGAGTTCAAGGGAAAAGCGAAGCTGGTTTTAAGGTAAGTTCAGACGTTGGTGTAAGCTGGTGGGAAATTGATAAACTAATTATTCGAGACTGTACTAAAGGTGTGGATATTTCAGTTACTAATGGAGGCTATTTCAACAGTGCTAAAATTAAAGGAGAGATACATCATTGTGTTAAGTCTATAAACTTAACAACCGACGATACATCAGAAATTAGCTCAAATGTATTTGACTTTCATACACAGCCTTTGAATACTACTAGTGCAAGTGGAATTTCTTGTAATAGTGAGCGTGTTCATTATAATAAATTCTTAGGGCGAACTTGGGATTGGCAAACAAATTATAGTTATAGTATCTATGATATAGGACAGTATAACTCATATGATAATAACTTAGTAACGTTAGAAAAATATGGGAAGGTATTATTTGGCAGATATTCAAGACCGATACTTGAAGCTAATACTATGCCATCATATCAAAATTTATATCAATGGAATACACTATCTCATAATGGGATTGGTTTTCAAGATAATTTATTAGCAAATGCTGGCAAAACTAAATCAGGTGTAGTGATAACTACTAATAGCCCTAATCATCACTATTCAATTCCGTATTTGTTTGAACAGCAATTTCATCCTAGTTACAATACGTATCTTGATTTCCCTACTGATGGAACGCCTCTCACTTTAGAAATTGAATTCCCTGAAGTGCAAACAATTTATACAGTGGGTATTGGACTATTATACTTAACAAGTTCATGTACTGATTGTAAAATAGAGTTAGACCCAGATGGAAATGGGTATACTAATACTTTTCTTGATGTTACTGGGAACATAACACAAGAATTTATAGCTACTCGTGAAAACTCAGCAGGTTATTTATGTAAAAAAATGAGAATTACTTTTGATAACTTCGTGGATAAAAGTGACCCATTAAATATTGTACCAACTTCTGAGGATAACTTATCATTAAAATCATTAGCTGTTTTTGGGATAGGAAAAAGACAAGCATTCGCATCAATGTGGGATAATAAATTCTTAGGACTTAAAGGAGTAGCTTCAAATGAAGTTCCTGATAATTCATTTTTTCTTGACACAGATGACTCTACGCTCAAGTTCAAAACTGATGATGGTACTGTTAAGACAGTATCGTTAGCATAGGATTTAAAAATGCCACATAACAGCTTTAACGATATAAGCCCTATAGCAACTATCATAGCTGTAATATCTGCACTCTGGGGTGCAATTTTAAACTTTGCAAAAAGAGATACTTCTGAAAAAACTGCATTTAGAAAAATACTTATTTTTATATCTGATTTAATGATCAGTAATGGTTTTACGATGCTAACTTATTTGGGCTTTGTTGGATATGGAGTAAATGATTTACTATCAGTGTCTATCGCAGGATTTATGGGATACTTGGGAATAAGGTCATCTCACCTTATTGAGTTAGTAATCGCTGAAAAAGTTGGTGCTAAAAAAACATTTGATTACATTAAAGAAGAGGGATATGAGTAATGGCAGCGTTTAGTGAAGCAATTAAAAAAACTCTCATCTATGAGGGCGGTTATGTAAATGATCCTGATGATGCAGGTGGAGAGACAAACTTCGGCATCTCTAAACGCAGCTATCCAGATGTAGATATTAAAAACTTAACACTTGCCGGTGCAAAAGAGATCTACAGACGTGACTACTGGGAGAGACTCAGAGCAGATGAGATAACGCATCAGCAAGTAGCCGATGAACTCTTTGACACTGCTGTAAATATGGGTGTGCGAACTGCTACGAAACTCATACAAATGGCTTTGGATGTTCATCCAGATGGAAAACTTGGAAACATAACTCTTACATCACTCAACAAAAGTGATGCAGAGAAGATACTTTTGAAGTTTAAACTAGCAAAAATTGCAAGGTACACATATCTCGCAAAAAAAAGACCTGCAAACAGAAAATATCTGTTGGGCTGGATAAACAGAACTTTGGGAGCGTAATAATGGGATTGTTTGATTTTTTAGGGAGTGGAATAGTTGAGAGTGTAGGGAAAGTAGCAGATGATCTTATCACGAGTGATGAAGAGAGAGCGGAAAAAGAGAACGAAAAACTCAAAACAGAACTCTCATACAAAGCGCAGATGAGAGAAGCGGATGTTGCTGAGACAAAAGCGTTTATAGAAGACAAGCAGAGTGCAAGGAAGATGAACAGTGATCTTGTTGCTTCTAAAGACTGGCTTGTGCGAAATACAGGAAGCCTGCTTGCTTGGTTTATTGTTATAGGAACTGTCGTGCTTGACTACATGATAGCATTTGATAATCTCAAAGACGCAGTAGCAGATAAAGAGGTGTTGATGTTCATATTAGGAAGTATGAATACATATACAGCAGGTGTAATAAGCTTTTATTTTGGGAGTTCTAAGACTGAGGCTGATGCGAAGAGAGCTGTTTAAAAAATTGTACCGTTTTTGTACCGTTTTTATGCAATAAAATTTCAATGTATGTAATGATTTTAAGATGAATGATGAAGAAAGAACCTATAGTTCAGGAAGTTTGCTTGAAATAATAAGTATTGTTTATTTCTCGCTTAATTTTTATTTATGCGTATTATAGGGAGTTTTTTTTAACAGTGTACCGTTTTTGTACCGTTTTTATATCTTTTTTCTAAAAACTCTATTTTCATTTTTTCCTTGCGTGGTAAAAAATGCGCATATATTTCGAGCGTGATTTTAACATTCTCATGCCCAAGTGTTGCTGAAACCCACATAGGATCTATGCCATTATTTAGCATCATACTTGCAAAAGTATGCCTGGCGCTATGCAGAGGCCTGTGTTCTAAGTTTAAGCTCTTTAGTAGGCTTGTAAACTTTGACAACCATGTAGAACCTTGTGTATAATGCGACTGTTTTGCATTTAGAAAAACAAAAGTGTTTTTCATCCCTGTTAAAAGCCTTTGGCTCTTAAAAAAATGCTTAGCTTGCTCAAGCATCTCGATATCTCTGTCGCTCGAGAGAGTCTTTGGTGTTCCAATCGTTCCAGCTGATACTGTTTTGTTTATGGTTATAGTATCAGTTTTGAAATCAACATCATCCCACTTCAGAGCCAATAGTTCACCAATTCTCATACCTGTAAAGAATAATATTCCAAGAAAATTCTTGAAGTCACCACTAACATTATCTAAGATAGTGTCCATCTCATCAAGTGTGAAAACTTTTACAGACTGTTTTTTAGTGCTCTTCTTATATGTTGGAGTGCTAACCATCTTCACTGGGTTAACATCGATCTCGCCTCTTAGAATTGCATCTTGAAACACTTCTGATAATAGATATCTTGATTGCCCTATTGTCGCTTTTCCGATAATACCTTTACTCTGTATATAGTCATGGTACTTTTTGATATCAATAGGTTTTATCTGAGCAACTGTTTTATCTTCAAAATATGGCTTAATGTAATTTTTGAAAGTAACTCTATAATTTCTTATAGTGCTTTCTTTTTTTGTACTACATTGTAAGTTTATAAAATTTTGTACTAAATCAGTAATCAACCGAGAATCGTCACTCACTAAATTCAGATCATCGTCAAAGAGTCCTTTGTAGAACTTGTTTTGAATGATGTTTTTATTTACGGAGTTGTATTTCATCTTAGAAGATTTAAACTTATCGCCTATGCCGAAGTATAAAATACCATTGCGATTTTTAAAGCGTAGCTTTCTCATGTACTAATCCTCTTGCTAGTTTGTCTCTAAACTCAAGGATCTTATCTTCATCAAACACTATGATTTTAGCATTTTTATAAAAATAATGATAGCCTTCAGTAAGTAGTCCGCTTGACATGTAGTTGTTTATGGTTCGCTCTGACTTTCCAAGAAACTTGGCCACCTCTTTTTTTGTTGTGAGTGGTGGGGCAAATTTTGCGATGCGGTCAGACATCTGTTGCACAGCTGATAGAAGCTCCGGGATGAGTTCTAAGTTTTCAAAGGCTTCTACATTCATATTCGCTCCTTATTGTGTTTTTACTTTTTGTGTTGCAGCTCCAGGCTTCTTGATGTCACATCAAGTGACTCTTCAAATCTAGTAATGATATCTTTGCCTACTTGTGAGACTATGAGTGAGAGTTGTTGTTTCATCTTTTGCTTGAGTGTTTCGTTTTCATTGAGTGTTTTTTCATAGAGTTCTGTCAGGTGTTTATGTTTGCTTTGTTCTATGTTTATGTTTTGTGTTGTTGCAGCTATGAGTGCGTTTTGTTTGAGGATGATTTCTTGGAGTTCTTTTACTGAACTGTTTGGTATTTGTGAAGAGCTTGATTTGTTGTTTTGCATTTGATGTTTAAGTTCAAAGTATCTGTGTAGAACTTCAAAGCACTCGTTTTTGTACTCTATGAGTTTGTCTCTTACCTCTGGCTTAACACGGTTTGGATTGATGCTAAAGAGCCAGCCGTTAAGTTTGTTTAGTGGGATACAAAATACTTCTTGCATTCCACCGTTTGTTTGAACTTTTATAAGTTTTGATTGATAGCTTGGATCAGCTTTTATCTTTTTATACTGTTTTATATAATCGATACCGATAGCATTGCATATATCTTTTACAACAACTGCTTGACTGTCTTTGATAATTTCAATATTATCGTTCTTAAAGCTCACTTGAATTAAATCCATAATCAAATCCTTTTTTATTGATTTTTTACAATCTATTTGGGAATTATAATTGATTTAATACTTTATGTCAAGTACTTTTTATTGATTTTTTACAATTTATGTATTTTTGTGTGTGGATTTAATCCATAAAAGGTATTGCCCTTAAGGTATATACCTTTAGCTAATAGCCTTTTTTATGGCGGTTTTTAAATTATCGTAATCTTGCAGCTGTTCTTTTAATCGTACATTTTCAAGATACATTTCTATGGCTTTTGCTAGTTGTTCACTAATTTTTCCAGTAGAAGCAGATTTATTTACAGTATCTGGTTTGTACCCAACAATTTCTGCCAACTCCTTATAAGTCAGTCCAAGCTCTTTACATGTAGCTTTAACTATGTTTGGCTTTTCTTCTGTAGATTCTTCAAACGATATAACGATAGTGCCATAGCTATTGCCGTCAGCATCTTCAGCATTGAAATAGACTGGCTCTTCTGGGTAATCGCAGTTTTTATAAACCGTTATGTGAAGATCAGAACCATTTTTATTATCAATAAAAACATTCTGCATCTCTGGTATAGATGGGAAACTTGGGTCAGGATGCTTGGAAAAAGCTTCTCGAAGTATGTGTTCAACATCTTTTACAGAGAGATGCCCTTCATCGGGCCTTCTTACAATATATGGCACTTTACCATAAAGCTTCATCTCTTCCATATTTATTCCTTACTTTGATTATTGTCGTGTTGCAGTGTATGTTGCACAGAATCTTTTACATCTTTTGTAGGGTTTATGTTTTCAATACTCCACATAAAAAAGTAAGCAATTCCAATAAAAAGTACAAAAGCAATTGATCCAACTACACTTTTGAAAACACTTACTATGAATGGTTCTTTGTATATATCTTGAATTTTTTCAACAAGTTTTTCATCGTACTCTTTGTCTAATTTTGCTTTATACTCTTCAAGCTGTTCCTGGTATTCATTCTCTAGTTGCTCAAGCTGTTCGTCTAGCTTTTGCGACATCTCTTCAACATCTTTTTCAAGACTTTCTCTTAGATCTGCCACATACTCTGTAAGTATCTCTTTGGCTTGCTGTCTGTAACCATCTAGTGAAACAGAAGTTGAGGCAGATTCATAAAAAGCTTTTAGTTGCTTTTCGTCCGGTTTTTCTCCATGTATCGCGATATGCTTTTTTATCCATTCCACTTTGTCTTTTTTGTAAAAGGCATAAGCTATAACACCCATCACATCAGAGTCACCATCTATGAGTAGATCATAAATATCATTGTATTCATAACTACTCGTCATGGCTGTGCATCTTTGCATAGGCATTGTTTATGTTTTTTGCTATTTGTGCATAGCTTCTTTTTTTTGCTAGTTTAACTTTAGTTTTTGCTATGACATTATTCATTTCATTTATAGAGTTTGACTTTGTTACAACGATTTCATTCAAGGGTCTTCTTGCCCCTCCTACTATTCTATTTATTGTAGTGCCTTTTATATCAGCTGCAGAAACAACTGTGCTTTTTACTGTTGTAAATCTATTCCTCATTATTGTCTCCTGCGATCTATACGAATTTTATATTGTTATATATTTTTTTATTCAGATAACATTATTATATCAAAATAACAATACAAAAGTCATATCATGTATATGGAGTATTGCATCTTCTGTTATTTTCTAAATATATTATTTATCATTCTACTATTCCTCTTTTTCGAGCACCATCTTTTCTCCATTTTTCACGAAGTTTTTCTGCTTCTATTGGATCATTTCTCTTTTTTGCATAGCGTTCTCTTTCACGTGCTTTTATTCTCTCGTGAGCTTCAGGATTATTTTTAATATACTCTTTTCTTTGTTGTGATCTGGCTCTATCTTGTGCTCTTATCTTTTCAAGATTTTTTTGTCTGTACTCTCTTTGTTTACGACGTTTTTCTTCAAGCCATTCAGGAGTTCTTACTTCATCTCTATATTTTTTATTTGTAGCTGCTATTTTTTCTTTGTTTTCTGATTTCCATTTTTTAGCATTCTTTTTTCTTCTCTCTTGGTATGCAGGATCGTTTTTCATTTTTAAGTGATATAGCCGTGCTTTTTCTCTTGCTCTTTCTTTTTTTTCATCGTCAGTTAAAAATACTTTTTTAGGCTTGCTTGCATTATCAGCTCTCTTTTTTGCAAGTATCTTTTCTCTATTTGCTGCGTAGTATTTTTGTCTATTCTCTTTTTTCTGTTCTTCAGTTAAAACTGGTGCTTTCTCTTTTTTAGCTCTAGCTAGTTTGGCATCTTCTAATATCTTCTCTCTATTTTTTGCATAATATTTTTTTGAATTTTCTCTAGCTATAGCCTTTTTTTCTTCAGGAGTTTGGACGACTCTATCAATCTTCTTAGGTTTTGTTTTGTAATAGTAAGCTTTAGACCTAGCATTTCGTTTAGCTTTCTTCTCTTCCTCTGTTTGAACCACTCTTTTTTTCTTTATTGGTGCAGGAGCTTTTATGGTTTTAACTTTTTTTGAAATGTCAGCTTTTTTCTTAACTCTTTTATTTGTTTGAACTTCAATCGCTTTTTTTGCTGTATCAGAGAGAATAGGGGCTTTTTGTTTTTTGGCAGCAGATAGTTCAGAGATATTTACATGTTGCTTATTTTTTTCTCTTGTAATGTCTTCACCAAATACATCTTTTTTAGGACTTGGTTTTATTCCAAGTTCTTTACACTTATTTTTATATGATTCATAGGCTTTATCAAACATGTTTACTATCCTTTAGTGCTCAATTTCAAGATTTCTATATTCATTAGATGGTGCTTTTCTGAGCATTACTAATATATTTTTGAACTAATTTTCACTCTCCACTTTTTCTACAATTTGCTTTGCAGCCTCATTAATAATATATAAAGTACGAATAAGTTTCTCGCTTGTTTTTTCCAGTTCATATTCCCAGCTATCTGCAAAGTTTAATGTTTTACAATTTTCTAAAAAAGTATATGCACCGTTTGCATCTTCAATTAGATCAGCTTCTTTAAGGACATCTGTTATATTATTTAAA
>Ga0256828_1000063_pt1 | contig 69193 bp, 63 predicted proteins | sample CV88metaG_FD_185993 | JGI IMG/M metagenome (GOLD analysis project Ga0256828, IMG submission 185993) | Hydrothermal vent microbial communities from East Pacific Rise, Pacific Ocean - CV88 | ecosystem: Environmental > Aquatic > Marine > Hydrothermal vents | place: Pacific Ocean: East Pacific Rise...
GATATTTATGAAATCACTACTTTTTTAGAGCCACAAAGGGTTGTTGTTGGTAAGGTTGGTTTAGCTCATATAGAGTACTTTAAATCTTTAGACAACATCATCGCTACTAAGCTTGAGATTATGCAATCACCTCGACTAGAACAAGCTTTCATCCATACATCTGTTACAGATGAACCTCATGAAAAGGTGACTTTTTTTGGTGATGAAGTGAAAAATATAGAAGCAACTTTAGAGGGTACAATTTTTGATATGCTTATAGATGGTACTACACTCCATCTACATACAAAAGTACTCGGTGCTTTTCAAACGATGAATATTGCTGTAGCCGTGCGTATTGCAAAATCATTCGGCATGGATAATGAAACCATTATCAAAGCTGTTGCAAAACTCCAACCAGTAGAGCATAGACTTCAACTCATCAAAGCAGGGGGAAAACTGATACTTGATGATGGTTATAACGGTAACATTGATGGTATGCTCGAGGGGATTCGCTTATGCTCACTTCATAAAGATGGCAGTAAAATGATAGTGACTCCTGGGCTTGTAGAGAGTAGTGATGAACTTAATATTAAGCTCATAGAAGCGATAAATGAAGTGTTTGATAAGGTGATAGTAACGGGAGCTTTAAATGCAGAGCTTTTCAAAAAACATTTACATGTAAAGGATGTTACTTATCTTCAAGATAAAACTTCTTTAACGGATATATTGGCAAAACAAACCCATGTTGGGGAGATCATACTCTTTGCTAATGATGCACCAAGTTTTATTTAGGTTTTGGTATGTTAAAAAAATCATTTCTTCTTTTTAGTACACTTTTTTTTGTTGGTTGTGGTGGAGCAAATACTACATCATCGACTTCTTTGACGAATGCTTATTATAAACCTACATTAGCAACTATTTGGCAATATCAACTTACTAATGATTTAAACACTTCAACAAATGCTACACTTTATGACATAGATTTAGAAGATACCTCTTCAGAAGTTATAGAAAATCTACATAAAAATGCTTTACATGTTATATGCTACTTTAGTGCGGGTAGTGCTGAAGCGTGGCGAAGTGATTTTGGAAAGTTTCAAGCAAATGATATGGGAAAAAAGCTTGATAACTGGGATGGGGAATATTGGCTAGATATTCGTTCTCAAAATGTTAAAAACATTATGCTTAAGCGTTTAGATAGAGCCAAAGCAAAAGGGTGTGATGGTGTTGAGGCTGATAATGTTGATGGATATGATAATGATACAGGTTTAGATTTTAATGCTTCAGAGCAACTTACATATAATCGTTTTTTAGCACAAGAGGCTCATAAAAGGGGTTTGAGTATAGGTTTAAAAAATGATCTTTCACAAGTGAATGCTTTAGTTAATGATTTTGATTTTGCAGTGAATGAACAGTGTTTTGCACAAAAAGAGTGTAAGCTACTTACTCCTTTCATTAAGCAAAAAAAACCTGTTTTTAATGTGGAATATAAAAAAAAATATAAAACAAATGATACCATGACACAACTATGTAATAAGGCAAAGAACTTAGGTTTTTCGACAAATATTTTATCTCGTAATTTAGATGGCTCTATGCGTTATAATTGTAGTAACTACCTTTTTGAGAGTTATGGTATTGGTGTTGGAGGTGCGGATGCTTTTAAATTTCATCACAATAAATATTTGAATATTTATGACATTATAAATAATGACTATACTCGTTATGATAAAACCATAACAGATTTTAATGTAACTGCTTTTAATCACATTTCAAGCTATCTTAAACATACAAAGTATGTTGTTTTCTGGCTTACGCAATCATGGAAAGAAAATTGGTTTAATGTAACATCTATACAAAAACTGATAGATCAAGGGAAAACGCCTGTTTTTATTTACTGGTATTTTGGTGATAAACTTCAAAAAAAAGGTTATCTTGATAGCCATAAGCAAAAGTATATGCAAGATGTAATAAGAATGGCAACTTTCCTTAAAAAATTTCATGGTGATAAACTTCTTCTTCTTGAACCAGAATTTAATAAAAATGATATTTTAGATGATGAGCAAGAGCGTAAACTTTTTGTAGAAATTATGCAAGAAGCTATAGATAAAGTAAAAAGTATAGCTACACGAGCATATATTTCTCTAACAATGATGGACACCGGTAGCAGAACAACTCTCAGTGATCTAGGTAAATGTGGTTATAGTTCATGTGCATTAGGGGATAAATATGAATGGAGTAGGGTAGATAGTATTTATAAACCTCTTGTAGATAAACTTGATTTTCTTTCTTTTAATGAAATGCTATCACAGTTTAGTAGAGATCCGCAAAATGCTGGAGGTTGGTATAATCCAAACCCAATAGTATATAGTGATGAAGAGATAGGGATAGATTATTTACCTCAACGCATAGATAATTTTGCAAAATTTTTAAAGAAAAAATATCATAAACCTGTTTTTTTACCTTATATGGCTATCGCTACAGCAACTTGGGAAGATATAAATAAAAACAATACTATAGAAAATGATGAAATAAATGTAACGGGATGGGAGCAAAAAGCTCAAGAAGTATATAGTAAAATAAATACTAAATCTCTCTTTGGTTTAAGTGTTATGGAACTTTTTGATAATCCTGCACATGATGATGGTGGATATCAGTTTTTTATGCAAAATGAATATCATTTAGGTATCATCAAAGGAGCTATTATAGATAAAGAATTAACTGGTGCAATTAAAGAAAAAGCACATATACTTTCAACACTATTTAAAAAAGAGGATAAATAATGAAATATATTGATAATATAACAAAATACACAGCGTATTTAACTGCTTTTATTTTAGCACTTTTAGTAATTCTTGTCGTCTATGATGCTACTGCTCGTTACCTTTTTTCTCAGGGTTCAACAGCATTACAAGAACTAGAATGGCACTTTTTTGATGTGACTATACTTCTCAGTATTGCTTATACTTTACGACAGAATGCTCATGTTCGTGTTGATATACTTTATGATAAATTTTCACCAAAAACGCAATTAGCTATAAATATTTTTTCTTTTGTTTTATTTATTTTACCACTCTCTTTTTTAATCATTTATATAGGTATAGGTTTTGTGGAGATGAGTTTTATGCAAAATGAAGCTTCAAGTGATCCAGGTGGCTTACCTTATAGATGGATAGTAAAATCTCTTATGCCATTAGCTTTTATATTGCTTGCTTTACAAGCATGTAAAGAATTAGTAGATGATATACAAAAATGGAGAGCCTTATGATAGCGTTAGTAATGTTTGGTGTTGCTTTAGCACTTTTACTTTTGGGAGTACCTGTTGCTTTTGCTTTTGGTGGTGTAGCCATGATGTTTGCTTTTTTAACGCCTGATGTTGGATTTGAAGTCTTTAATATTTTACCATTTCGTATTTATGGGATTATGTCAAATACTACTTTAATGGCAGTGCCACTTTTCATTATGATGGGGCTGATTTTAGAAAAATCTGGAATGGCAGAAAAACTTTTACTTTCTATGAGTGCTTTATTTAAAGGTGTTCGTGGTGGGTTAGGGGTAAGTGTTGTTTTAGTTGGAGCTATTTTAGCTGCTTCTACAGGTATTGTTTCTGCAAGTGTAGTAATGATGAGTGTCATAGCTTTACCATTGATGATACATGCAGGGTATAACAAATCTCTTGCGAGTGGTACCATAGCAGCTAGTGGGACACTTGGACAGATTATTCCTCCGTCTATTATCCTTATAGTTTTAGGTGATGTAATGAGTGTAAGTGTTGGCGAACTTTTTATGGGTGCTGTACTTCCAGGTCTTTTACTTGTAGGATTATATATAACTTATATTTTGATTCGGGCTTATTTTAATAAAGAGGACGCTCCTGCTCTTGTAAGTGCTAATGAACCTTTACATGTAGGTAAGCTTTTTGGTGCTATTGTTCCTCCTCTTCTTTTAATGGTTGCAGTTTTGGGAAGTATTTTTGCTGGTATAGCTTCGCCAACAGAATCTGCTGCTTTTGGTGTTATGGGTGGTATCATTTTAGCTTTTTTAAATAGAACATTAAGTGTTTCTATGGTTGAATATTCACTTTTTGAAACAATGAAACTTACAGGTATGATTTTTATGATACTTATAGGAGCAACAGCTTTTTCTTTAGTCTTTAATGAACTTGGTGGTACAGATGTCATTCTTGAATTTTTTAGTGAAGATATAGGGAATGTTTGGACTTTTATAGGAATCGCTATGCTAAGTATTTTTATTTTAGGCTTTTTTATAGATTTTATAGAGATAAGCTTTATCATTGTACCTATACTTGTTCCTGTAATGGAAGCTTTTGGGATTGATCCTATATGGTTTGGTGTGCTTATCGCGATGAATTTACAAGCTTCGTTTTTAACACCACCTTTTGGACTTTCCCTTTTCTTTCTTAAAGGTGCAGCTGGCAATCAAGTAACAACAATGCAAATTTATAAAGGGATTATCCCTTTTATTATTTTACAACTTTTTGGACTTGCATTAGTTGTACTTTTTCCTGATTTAGTTTTTGCTTTTATCTAGTAGATTTTTTGTTTGGTTTTTTCATAACTCTATACTCCTGTAATGGTAAAGATTTACAAGTGGATTTTTCTCTTAATAGGAAAAAAGATATTTTTGAAAAAGAACATAATAACCCATATAAGAAAAACATCAAATAATTCACTCATATAATGTAACTTGAACGCTATCTTTGACATTGCCATCTACACCGACACCATACTCAAAAACAGTAGGGGAGATAAATCTTATATATACATTTTTATCTAAATCTATGTTTTTGATTTTTAAACGCTTTCTTAAGATAGAACTGTCATTGATACTTAAGTTATTTGTTGTAGCAAGTGCTGATGATGTGTAGTAGATTTCAAAAAACTCTTCCCCTGCATCTATAAACTCTACCCATTGATCATAAGCTACTTCTCTCGATACAATTACTTTGAGTTTTTTTCTTTTGTTTATACCTAAATAGTATTTAAACTTAATATCTTTTTCACCTATGTTTTTATCTATCACCAAGACCCTTCCACCTGCCCGTGTTTCTATGAGTCCATAGGCTACTCCTGTTTTTCCGTTAGGTTTTTCAAAGTCATTTTTATTGTTTAGTGGTTCAAAGAGTTCAAATGAAGCTTTATAGTTGTTTTTCTGTATAGCTTCCTCCTCTTGTTTGATGCGTGCTTCAAATAGCTCTTTAACAAGGGGAGATTTTGAGGAGTTTCCAGCTAAAAAGATGTTTACTTTATTTTCTATAAGTTTTATCTCTTGTGTATGATTGACAAATACCTCTCTAAGTGATTCAAAAAAGCCATCTATACCTTTTTTGATTCTTATTTTTAAAAGTGTTTTTAGTGCTTTTTCATCTACTTTTAGAGATGTTTGCGATATAAGTGTTCCCTCATTGTTATAGAGATCAACAGGGATTTTTCCTTTAAATATATCTTCTTTAAAATCTTCTCTTTCCCAAAAATCTCTTAGCTTCCCTATAAGGTTTACCATGTTGAGCTTTGCTTCTCTTGAGTCATTTAGCAACACTTCTGAGCCTAAAAACTCATCACATTCAGGTGGAAGCGTAAAGCTTATTTTTTGTTTTAAAAGTTCCTCTTTGTTGGCTTTAAACACATGAAATGCTAAAAGTTCTAAAATGTTTTCTCCCCCTAAAAACTTATCGCCTCCTGCCCCAAAATGCTCTATAACATAGTCATATCGTCGTTCTTTTTTACTCTCTTCATCACTCCAACGAAATATGCCGTAGTCAAAGTCAGTTGTTCCTCCACCAAAGTCAAAGATGGCATAAAAGCTTTTCTCTTTCTCATCAAAACCATAGTTTTGCATAGCGATGGCCGCATAGGCTGCTGGTTCACTTACTCCACTTGTTACACTTAACTCATTTAATTTTTCTGTACTTAGCGTTGGAAGTGATTTTTTAAGTCCTCTTTGAAAACTCTCTAGTATTTTTTTACGAACTGCTTGTTCGTAAGTAACAGGAAAAGAGAGGAGGTAATCAAGATAGATACCTTGTACTTGGTTGTTTATATACAGCCCTAAGTAGTAGGCATAAAGCTCTATGGGGTTCAAGTCATTCTCTTTAAGTTTTAAAAAGGGGTGCAGTTCATAAACTTGTTTATGCTCTTTATCTCTAATCTTTAGTTTTCTTTGTTTATCTCCTGCCCACTGTTTGAGTTCTGTAAGGTAGGCATTAAAATCATCTGACTTACTGTTTTTTAGATTTTCATATGCAGTATGTGAGATGGTTACATCTCTCCACTTTGTAAGTGGTCTTGCAGATGTTTTTTTATACGCATCTAAAAACCCCTCTAAGTTGTTAAACTCCATCACTGTTGGGTTTTCATAGTGTTGTGTCTCATTACTCTTAGACCAATCCCCCATACCCACTCTCATAGGTAAAATCTTCTCTTTGTTTTTAGAGTAAACTACAACAGTACTTTTTGTACCAAAGTCTATACCGATGATACCATCAACAATGTCCGCTTCAGGGTTTCTAGCACAAAGTTTAGAGGAGAGTTTAACAGCTACTAAATCTTTTTTATCTTTTACATTTACATTTTCAAAAAGCTCCCAACTCCCTTTGTTGGCATCGTGGAAGATTTTTTCATCATACTTTAAAATGTTCGCTCTTATGTTGTCTTTTGATTTGAAGTAGTCAATCAAAAAACTTTCATCTATGGCAGCACCTAATTTTGAGAAATCTCCTTGTATATCTGTTAGTTTTAAATCTTCTAAAGTAAAGTCAAACTCTAAAAGTAAATCGTAAAACTTGTTATCTAAAGATACAGGCTTTAGTTTATGTTTTAGCCAGATTAAAATGCTTTCTTGTAGTGTTAATTTTTTACTATTTTCTCCGTTAAGACGATAAATTGGATGGATATATCCACTTTGTCCACTTGAATAATAAGATTTATGATCTATATCAGCAGTTTGTACTCTATTTTGTTGATTATTTTTATGTAAAATATAGCAACTTGGCCTATTTGGTCGATTACCGTTACTAAAATTCGCTAAAGTCATTAATTCTTCTTGAGTAGGTATATCTAAGTTAGTGTTATTATAAAAGTTATGTAATGCTTCTATAACACTTTCTAGGTCTTGACCACTATTAAACCGATCCATATACTTAAAGGTATCATTCTGACAAAGCCCCAACCAACAAGCAGAGATATTTTTATCAAAACAGTAATCATCATTCATTTCGATAAATCGATTTTCTAAAATCTCCTCTATTTCATTCTCAAGTTCAGTAAAAGCCTTTGCAAAAATTGTTTCAGACTGAGGAGAGTTAAAAGTTTTAAGTAACTCTTTTTGTAAAAAACGCTTTTTTAAAAAAACTGTGTCTATCATTTTTGTTGCCATTTTATTTTGTCCTTATCTAGTTTAATTCTACTTGCACAACATCCTGTACATTTTTTTCATTTTCTCCAACACCATATGCAAACTTACTAGGTGATACAAACTTCACATAGACACTTTTACGCTCATCTGTTTTTTTAAGTTTAAACTTTTTTCTTTTTATGGAGTTGTCTTGTATAGACATAGTGTTTGTTGTTGCTACTGAAGAGGAGGTGTAGTAGATTTCAAACTCATCTACTCGTGCATCTATAAAGCGTACCCATTGGTTGTAGGGTGTTTCTCTTGAAAGCATAGTTTTAAATCTTTTTCGTTTGTTTACACCGAGGTAGTACTTAAACTTTATCTCTTTAAGTTTGATGTTTTTATCTACTACAAGTATTTTTCCACTTGGTCGTGTCTCTATAAGCCCATAAGCTACACCTGTTTTACCATTTGGCTTTTCAAAGTCATCTTTGTTTTGTAAAGATGGAAAAAGTTCAAAGGATGCTTTATAGTTGTTTTTATCTATCGCTTCTTCCTCTTGCTTAATTCGTGCTTCAAACAACTCTTTGACAAGGGGAGATTTTGAGGAGTTTCCTGCTAGAAAAATATTGACCTCATTAGCTGAGAGATTTATCTCATCAGAGTGGTTTACAAATACTTCTCTAAGTGATTCAAAAAAGCCGTCTATACCTTTTTGTATGCGTTGTTTAAGTATAGCTATAAGCTCTTCCTCTTTAACATTGAGTTTAAACTGAGAGATTCTTTCTCCATTTATATTATAAAGATCTACACTAATTCCTTGCTTAAAAAGAGGTTCTTGAAAACTCTCTCTTTCCCAAAATTTTCTAAGTACTCCTATAAGGTTTACCATATTAAGTTTTGCTTCTTTAGAATTATTTAAAAGTAGTTCACAACCTATAAACTCTTTACACTCAGGTGGGAGGGTGAAGCTGATTTTTTCTTTTAAAAGTTTGTCTTTATTTTTCTTAAAAACCTCAAATGCTAAAAGTTCAAGAAGATTTTCTCCACCAAGATACTTCTCTCCTCCTGCTCCAAAATGTTCTATAACATAGTCGTAGCGTTCCTCTTTCTCATCTTCCTCATCCGAGTAGCGAAATATACCATAGTCAAAGTCAGTTGTTCCTCCACCAAAGTCAAAGATGGCATAAAAGCTTTTCTCTTTCTCATCAAAACCATAGTTCTGTAGGGCTATAGCTGCATAGGCTGCTGGTTCACTGACACCACTTTTTACCTGCAAACTTTTTATCTTTTCACCTATATCTGGTAGAGATTTTTTTAGTCCTTTTTTGAAACTTTTAAGGATGGCTTCTCTCACTTGCATCTCATAAGTGACAGGAAAAGAGAGAATATAATCTAAGTAGATGCCATTAAACTGGTTGTTTATGTACAGTCCTAAGTAGTACGCATACAGTTCGATAGGGTTAAAGTCATCCTCTTTAAGTTCTAAAAATGGTTTGAGTTCATAACTTTTTGCATTTTTTTTATCTGTAACTTTGAGTTTTCTTTTTTTATCTCCTGCCCACTGTTTGAGTTCTGTTAGGTAGGCGTTAAAAACATCTGCATTACTATCTTTGAGGCTATCGTAAGCTGTGTGAGATATAGTTAAATCTCTCCATTTTGTGTAGGGTCTAAATGCTGTACTCTTATAGGCTTTTAAAAACTCACTTAGGTTGATAAACTCCATAACAGTAGGGTTTTCAAAGTGGTAAGCTTCTTCTTTTTTACTTAAATCTCCTACACCTACTCTCATAGGGAGTATCGTTTCACTCTCTTTAGAGTAAACAACAACAGTGCTTTTAGTACCAAAATCTATACCGATAACACCATCAACTATATCAGCTTTGGGGTCTCTTGCTACAAGAGGAGTATCGAGTGTGATTTTTATGTCATCTTTTCCTCTTGAGTTAGAACTTGCATAAACTTCCCAACTTCCTTTATTTACATCTGTAAACATCTTTTGGTTGTAAGGTGTAAGGTTTGCTCTTATTTTATCTTGTTGTTTAAATGTTTCTATAAGTGGGTTTATATCTATAAATTTATCTAGTTTATGGATGTTTGATGCAAGTTTATCTATGCTTAGATTTGATAACTCTAAAAGGAAAGTATAGAGTTCATCTTTAAAATCTATGGGTGTGAGTTTGTGGGAGATAAACATTTTAAAGATTTCTTTGTTTGTTGCCTCTTTGGAGTTTTCTTTTGATAGGCGATAGATTGGATGGCTGTAGCCTTGACCTCCTACATCAGTATAACAATCAAAATCTATATCTAATGCTTGAATAAACCATTGATTATTCATTTTATATTTATATAAAATATTATACGCAGGTATAGCTGGTCTTTGATTCGATAAATTAAAAGGAGTATCTTCAAGTTGTGTGAGAGCCATTAACTCATCTATGCTAGGTATATCAATTTCACTATTATTATAAAATTGATGAAGTTCTTTTTTAATATCTTCAAGTTTATCACCTTCACTACCTATAATTATATACTTAAATGTATCATTCTTACAAAGCCCCAACCAACAAGCAGAGATAGTTTTATCAAAACAGTAATCTCTATCCATTTTTATAAATCTCTCTTGTAAAAATGGTTCTAACTTTTGAAATGTTTTGTTAAGTGCTTTTGTATAAAGACCCTCATTTTTGTCTGCTAAAAAGTTATCTATGGAGTTGTGAAACTCTTTTACTCTTAGATTTGTGAAACTCTCTTTGTTGAAGTGTATCTCTTTTATGTTTTTTGTCATAGGTTACTCTTCTATATTTATATCAAATTTTTTATGGCAATAGTTATAAATTTTATTGTAAATAGCTATTAAATCACTACTTTTTGTATATATAAACTCTATATTTTCCACTACATCTTCTTCATTGTAGCTATATTCGTGAGCTATCTCATTTCTGTTGGCTCTTAAACTCATCCACTTCTCTTTATCTAATATCTCTAACTCTTCTAGTCTGTTGAGTCTATCTATAAAACTCATCTTTTTTACAGGTTCACTTGCTAACTCTAGTATAAGAGGAAACACTTTTTCCCCTAAAGTATCTTGTAGTTTTGTAAATCTAAAAAGCATCTGGTCAAGAATGGAGATGAAAATATCATCGAGTTCATTGTATTTATTTACATCAAGTGGCATAATAAATTTTATTTTATGTAAGGCACTTTGTAACCTTTTTTTATGTAAAGAGGACTCAAAGAGTCTCTCTTGTAGTATTTCTCTATTGTTCATAGTTTTACCCCTGTTCTTAATGCTTCTTGTTCTATCAGTCTTGTTTTATCTCTTGAGAGTACTACATCTATCTTTTGCTCACCTATCTTCTCTTTGAGCAGGACTAAAAATTTTATTTTATTTTCAAGTGTAGCTTTTTCTTTTGGGGTTTGTATGTAGAGGTCTATATCGCCCCCTTTTTTTGTGTCATCTACCCGAGAACCAAAGAGAGAGATAGTTCCCTCTTTAAACACACTGAAAAAACTCTCTTTTATACTTTTTACTTCATAGGTACTCAGTCGCATTTATAGAACACTTACTACTGTTTTTTTTATCACTTCACCATCTCTACAAAACCCTTTGAGTTGTATAGTTTTTATGGTTCCTGCTGGTTCACTTTTGGAGTCTCTTATATGTTCATGTGTATCAAACTCTTCACCAACTGAGACTTGTTGGTATGTTAACTCTTCAATTTCTTTATAGGGTTCAAAAAGTAAATAAAAAATCTCTCTAAGTGTTGCAAAATCCTCTTTTTCTTCGAGTAAAAGGTGCTTAGCATAGTCCCAAAGAGGTTCTACATGTAAGATACCACTTGCAAAAAGTGTTAAAGGGTCATTGGAATGAAGGGAGTTTTTTAAACCAGTTTGTGTTGTAGGGCTTAGCGTTTCATAGAGTGCTTGGAGTTTGTTAAGTGGTGTTTCTTGTGCTTTAAAAAGTTCTTCTTGAAGCGTTTTATTTTGGTGTGTAAGCGTTGTGTAGTCTGTTTGTAGCTTTTTGTTTTGTATGTGTTGTTGCTGTTGCTCTTGTTGTAAGGTTAGTACTGTTTCTCTAACACTAGCAAGTTCCTCTTTGAGTTGCTTGTTTTTTGTTTTGAGTTCAGTAAGTTTACTCTCATCATTTTGAAACAATTTTTTTAAAAATCCTAACATCTCCATATCCTTTTTTAGTTTTTCCATCTCATTTTTTAAAGTATCTAACTCTAAAACTTTTTCTATCTCTTCTTTGTTCTCTACTATAAATTCTCTTAACTTTTTTTGTTTCATAAGTTTATCCTCTGTAGAGTTTTGTTTTGTTTGTGTAGTACTCACTTAGAGTTCCTTTTTTTGCTATTGGTTGTTTCTTTTTTACTTTTTGTGGTGTAGCAATTTTACATTCTGGTATGTAGTAAAGTTGTGTCTTTGCGATGAGTTCATCTGTTAAAAGTGATGCAATTTCTCTTTTATGTTGTATGCTATTAGTAGTAGAGAGTTGTATGGTGCTATCTATTGTAAAAGTATCTGTATCACTAATGATGATAAAACTTAATTTTTCATCATTGTAACTTATTTTCTTTTTGAACCATTGCCAAAATTGTTCTTTATCAAATGGTTGCCATTCCTCACCATTTTTTTTTATATAGTTAAATTGATTATTTTCAAACTCCATAAGAGCAATTTTTTCATCAACATATTTAAGTAAAAATAACATTATTATCCTTGTTTTCGTTTCTATTCAGCTATTTTTGAGTTCAGTACTTTATCGTTTATAGCATCAGTAGAGAGTTCAGGTTCTAGTTTTTGGTACGCTTCTGCTAGTTTTTTAGCTACCTCAACACCTTTTGCACCTTTTATCTCTTTGTTTACATAGCCGTTTAGCTCTGTTTGATTTTCTTTAAATTCATCTATAAAACCATCTAAGTTATCTTGATTTAGTAAATCTTTATTGTAAAGTTTTGCCATAGTTGCCCAAGTATCTAAAGATATAGCAAAATCTTTTTTCTCACTAATACCTTTCATAGATATAGCCGTACCTATGGCACTTCTAGCTAGTTTTTCTTCATCACTGAGTTTATCAAACTCTTCTTGATCAAAATCAACATCCTCTCTTAAGTATGTTATATACTCTTCTGTTGTATTAAAATTTTCAGGTTTTTTATCTGATCGTACAGCTTTATCTCCTAACTCTTCTGGTGATTCATCTTCTTTTGTAACACCTAAAAGTTGTGCTACTATTTGAACAACAGCTATAACAGCTTCTATAATAGTAGGATTTAAACCAAGTAGACTTAAAGCTCCTCTACCTAATGCATCACCTATTGAACTTATCGCACTACTTACTACACTACAAGCTCCACTTATAGCACTGCCTATTGTACTACATACACTTCCTAAACCACTCCAAAATCCCATCATATATCCTTTTTCATTTTTTCTAATTTTATCTTTAAAGTTTTAAATCTATCTTGTTTTAAAACCAACTTTATTGTCTCTTTTTTTTGATTTATAAGTCTCTGAGTGTTTTCATACTCATTATTATATTTATCATAATTATTTGTTTTTTCAGCTTCTGTATTTAATGAAATACCAATACTAGTAGCAACACTACTCCACAAGCTCATTATAAATTCCTAAAGCTCAAAATAGTTCTGTTCAGTACTATGAAATTTCTTTTTATCATCTTCTATCACCTCTTTTAAAAATTTAATAAGATTATTTTCTAACCACTCTTTTGTAGAGTCTTCACTCTCTTTGTAGAACATTGTAATGATGAAATCTTTGATAAACTCCAGTTTTGTATCTAGTTTTCTGTTGAGTAAAAAGTTTTTTAGATTAAATGCAAACTCTTTTTCACTGTTTTTACATATCTTTTCCCAACCATTGCTAAGTGCTTCTAAGTTGTACTTTAAGATAGTATCTATATCTTTTATAGTTGGGTTTTGTTTGTATATATTTAAACCTAAAATTATACCTCTTTTTGCATTTTGTAGGTAATATTTAAGGGCATTTTCTCTTAGAGTATCTTCATCAACTGTTTTAGAAGTAGTTGTACTTACATTTTCTAGCTGTTTTATCTGTACTTGTATAGGTTTTATAAAATCTTGGTTAGAGACTATAACTCTCCCTGTTTCAAGTGAAGATAAAAACTCTTTTTGCTCTTTGTCGAGTGCCATAGTGTTTCCTATGGCATCTTTGTCATCACTTGCAAAAAGTTTATGTACTATTTTTGTGTTGGTATTTTTTAAAACCTCAGGTGTAAGTTTGTTTGGAATTTGATCAACTATGATAAGACTTTCCCCATATTTTCTTACCTCTGCTAACATATCTGCAAATGTTTCTACACCTAACTTTTTACTAGGACTATCTCCTGCACTAAACTTTGAGAGGAGTCTGTGGGCTTCTTCTATAAGTGTTATATGTTGAAACTCTTTGTCTTTGTTCTTATACTCTGTATGTTTTCTTTTTATAGCTTCATTGAGATTAATGAGTATAAAACCCATTATAAGAGATTTTTCAGCACCATTTTTTACATCTTCAAGTTCTATGATGACATTTCTCTCTACCAAATCACTAAAATCTATACTTCGTTTAGCATTAAGCATAAAACCTTTAGCGCCTATAAGTAACCCTTGAAGTCTCGCTTTTATAGAACCTATGTAACTGTCTCTAAGTCTATCATCAAACCCTTGTTCTTTTACTATCACCTCTGTTTGTATTACTAAATCACTAAGAGTTGGGAAAGAGAAGACACCATCTGCAAATGGATGTTTAAACTTATAGTTTGTATTTGTTGCGATGTCCCAACCATAGTTTTCATAACATCTATAGAGTGCTGTTTCTATTATCTGTGGTATGGCTGCTTCCATATCAAATGCTGCTTCAATGTTTGCTTTTATCATATCTACTCTTGAAGTGATGCTTTCCCCTTCAAAAAACTCAAAGGGGTTGAGTCTAAACGGTGCTACTGTCTCGTTGTTTAGTGTAAAGATGAGTAAATCATCATACTCTTTACTTAAAACTCTATACTCTGTTTTTGCAGGTTCTATCACCATAAAGGGCATTTGTGCAGAGTGGAGTAATCTTTGGCAAGTGGTTGTTTTCCCTGAACCTGTTACTCCTGCTATAAATATATGCTTATTGATACTCTCTTTTTCTATCTCTATATCTATATCTAAAACAGAACCACTTTTTACAAGGTTACCAAGTAAAATGGTATCTTCTGAAGATAAATCCTTTGTATTTAAACCAAACTCTATTTCTTCCTTTAAAACAAGTCCAACTACCTCTTTTTTTGGTAAACCTGTTATAACACTTAACTCTTTTGTTGATAACCAACTTGCTATTTTGTTACCATATTTTGAAAAAAGAAGTTTTGCTTGTAAAATATTGCTATTTTCAAATGTTGTTGTTGGAAGTTGAAAGTTTTTTATAGCTTCTATCTCTTTTTGATTTTCAATGATTGATGTTTTTAGAGGTGCTTTGTTTTCTTCTGAACCTGAAAAAAGTGAAGCAATAGTATTTCCTAGTTTAAACAAGTTGCCTTTTTCTTGTGCAAATATATAGATACCTGTATGAAAAATACCCTTATTTCTGCCATAATCTACTCTTTTTAAGAGAATCTCATCTATATAGCTCATCCATTCACTTACCACTTTATCTGCAAACTCTCTACTTTTTGTTTCACCTTGGTTTATAGCTGTAGATTCATTTGTTCCACTATTTGTTCCCTTTGTTTCAGAAGAGTTAGAACCTGTGGATAGAGTAAGAGAGTACCCTGTATTTTTCCCTACATTTTCACTTTTACTAGAGTTTGTTGAAGATGATGAACCACTAGATTCCCCTTTTGAAGCAGAAGTTCCAGTTGAAGTTCCATAACTTGTATTTTCTGAAAGATTTTCATTATCTCCTGTTGTTGTAGAGAAACTTACTCCATCACTCGAACCTTGAGTTTTTGTTTCACCTGTACTCTCTTGTATAGATTCTTTAGCAAGAGGAGAGAGTTTGTTATAAACATCATAAAGAGTGTTTTCTATATCTTGTATCTCATCAATAGTTAGTGGATCAGAGATAACCATAAGCCCAAACTCATCACCTGCCATTATATCTACAAGTCTATCAACTCCTTGAAAGTCTTCACTCTCTTCATTGACACTAGGAACCCCATCTATGCGTGCAAAACGCTTCATAGAAGAGATTTTAGCAAGTATCTCTTGTTTGTTTTCAACTTCTACTATAGAACTTCCTCTAAAATTCCCCTCTATAGTTGGTTTTAATATTAATGAGCCTATATCATCTACATCAAGTTCAAGTTCTTTTTTATAGTTTGTATCTTTTACAACACCGAAGTAAAAAGAAACCCTTTTTTTATCACCAAGTAGTAGATAAATATAACTAACTCCATCAAATTTTAAACTACTTAAAATATTTTCTAAAGCCTCTTTTCGTGGTGATTCATCTTCAAATGTTAATTCACTGATATGAAAGAGAGAGATGTCTTTTAGTTTAATGGGGAGCACTTTTTGTATAGTATGTTGATTTTTATCTATTTTTTGTCGTAATTCATCTTTTTTCTTGAGTATTTCTATTAATGGTTTAGTACTAGTTTGCATTGAGTTCCTTTTTTGAGTATATCTTTACTTGATCCCAATAAATCACATACCCGTAATGTTTAGCGACATACTCTTCGAGGGTAGAAAACATTACAAGTTTTTGCGTACTTTTAGGGGCTATACAACTCCAGCAAAACTGATGACAGTTATTTAAAAGAAGGGAGTACTCTTGTGTTCTTCTTTTATAATTGTCGTACATTTTTTGTGCATTAGTTGCTACTTTTTTTTCGGCAAGTGGTTTGCCTGTACTGTCACATGCTATTTGTATGGTTATATTTAAACCTCGTGCATATAACTCCTCATCACCATCTTGAAACTCTTTGAGTGTGACTTTTTTCAACACATCATCACCATGTTGTTCTATGACATACCCATCGCCTACATAAATGCCAGTATGTTCTAACACTCCAAACCCTAACCCAACAGCCAATAAAGAGCCGACTTCAGGTACTACACTTCGTAAAGAAGAAAATATCTGACTTCTTGATTTTGCTACATAATTCTCTGCTTTATCAACTTTTTGTGCCTGTTGTATTTTTTCTCTTTGTAGCTCTGTTTGAACTTCTTGAACAACTTTATCTACAACACACTCTGCCAAAGACCATAAATTTTGTGCCATCTCTTTTGTTCCTTTTTATACGAAAAAATCATACACTAAACAAACTTAGTTAAATCTAACATTTTTAGTTTTTTTATACTTTTTAACTCTTATACTACAAAAACCATAGTAGTACTCATAGCCTCTAAAGATAAGGCTGTATCTGTTTTTGTACCAAAAATCATTAGTACTTTTTCCTCTATGTCAGTTGTTAGGCTTTCCATCTCTTGAACAAGATCAAGAAATGGAAAATCTGGATGGATTGTAAACTCTACCAAGAAACCTTTTATACTCTTTTTTTTCCACTGTTGTTGGAACCTCTTGATTTTGGTAAACATAAAGGTGCTTGCATTCTGAAAGTATAGTCTCCAAATTCTCTTTCGCTATTGTTATCTCATCTTCTTTGGGTGGTGTTTCGTTTTTTTATAGTCCCTAATAAGCTAACTGATAAAATACATTATAGCGAATAAGTGTTGTTTCCTTTGGTCTTGGGTAACGACTATAAGCATACTCAATAGTCTCTTTTGTGGTGTCATCAAGTATATAATACCCACTTTTTTTCAAAAATCTAAAATCAGTCATATCTCCGTTTGGATGAAGTTTAAATTCTATTACATTAGTAGAATTTACTCTTAAATCTCTTGGTATATTCACTCTTGCAACACGAGTAAGCACTTCTTGTGTTATACGACGCATAATCTCTTGGTTGTCTAAGATGTATTTTTGTTGACCTTTTGTAAGTTTACCAAACTCTTCACCATAAAGTTCTTTAATATTTTGTGAGAGATTACTCCCTTGTAATTTTTCTTTATCTGATTGTTTTTTCTCTTCGTTTGATTTGTCTTCATACATCCATGCTAAAGGGTCTTTTTTCTTTTCTTGTTTTTTTTCTTTTCTTGGTTTTGGTTCAAGAAGAGGAATATAGGGCTTTTTAGGTGGAATAGGTGCTGTTTTTTTAACCACTTTTTGTACTGTTTTATGGGATGGTTTCTTTGGTTTGTTGAGTTTTTGTTTTCTTTTTGGTTGTTTTGGTTTATATTTTACAGGTGGTTTTTTAACAATTTTTTTGAGTTGTGAACCTTTTGGCATTGGTGGTGCTATTTTTTTGGGTTTTATTTTCTTTTTAGTTGTACCTGATTTTTTGTATTTTTTAGGTAACTCTTTTAAAGAGATTTTTATTTTTTTTTCTTGAGTTTTAGGATGCGATTTAACAGAAGGTATATAGCTTATAAGGGAAAAAAAGAGTAAAAATATAACTATATGGATTAAAAGAGCAACAAAAAATGCAAAAGATGACCTATTCAAATAGCAACCTGTTCGTTTTTAAGAGGATTATATCAAATCAATATTAATACAACTTGGCTATAATAAAAAAAAATTTGATAAGGTTTGTTATATGAGCATAGAAGCATCAAAAAAAGCATTTGAAGAAGCACAAAGTTTAATTCCTGGTGGTGTTGATTCACCTGTAAGAGCATTTAGCAGTGTTGGAGGAACGCCTCTGTTTATAGAAAAAGGTGAGGGTGGTTACCTCGTTGATATAGATGGAAACAGATATGTAGACTTTGTTCAGTCTTGGGGACCTCTTTTATTTGGGCATAGAGATGAAACAATAGAAGCAGCAGTTATTGAAGCTGTGAAACACGGGCTTAGTTTTGGTGCACCTACACTTGCTGAAACTGAACTCGCAAAACTTGTGACACAGTTTTTTGATTCTGTAGAAAAAGTACGCTTTGTAAGTAGTGGAACAGAAGCTGTTATGAGTGCTATTCGTTTAGCTCGTGGTTTTACAGGTCGTGATGATATTGTAAAATTTACTGGGTGTTACCATGGGCATAGTGATGCTTTACTTGTACAAGCTGGAAGTGGTGCGGCAACTTTTGGAAATCCATCAAGTCCTGGTGTACCAGCTGATTTTACAAAACATACGCTTTTAGCTGAATATAACAACATTGAAAGTGTAAAACAATGTTTTGCAGATTCAGACAACATTGCATGTATCATCATTGAACCAATAGCAGGAAATATGGGGCTTGTTCCAGCTGATAAAGAGTTTTTACACCAACTCAGAGAGCTATGTAATGAGCATGGTACACTTTTAATTTTTGATGAAGTGATGAGTGGATTTAGAGGAAGCTTACATGGTGCTGAGTCTATTACCGGTGTAAAACCTGACCTTGTAACACTTGGCAAAGTTATTGGTGGTGGTATGCCTGTTGGTGCTTTTGGTGGTCGTAAAGATATTATGGCATATCTCTCTCCTGAAGGGCCTGTATATCAAGCTGGTACACTCTCTGGAAATCCAGTAGCAATGGCAGCAGGTTTTGCAGCACTTACAAAACTGAAAAAAAATGCAAAAGTGCTTGATGTTTTAAATGCAAGAGCTATTCGTCTTGTAGAGGGGATGCGTGATGCAGCACAAAGTTGTGGTATCACAATGCAAATAGATACTCGTGGTAGTATGTTTGGTTTCTTCTTTAACGATAAACCTGTAAAAAACTTTCAAGATGCGACAGAGTCCGATGCTGAACTTTTTGCAAAATTTCATGCTGGAATGCTCCAAGAAGGTTTTTACTTTGCATGTTCTCTTTATGAAACAGGGTTTATTTCAACAGCAACAACAGATGCAATGATAGAAGAGACGATAGAAGCAAGTAAACGCGTATTTGAGGCTATAAAATAATGGCTGTAGAGTTTCCACAGGAAGAGGAGAAAAAGCCTCGTATCAAACCCATCATAGAAGCAGCAGATAGCCTTTCTCTTGGTATATCCATGGTTGTTGCTGTTTTAATGGGTGTTGGTATTGGTTGGATTTTAAAAAATGTAACGGGGCTTTATTGGACTTTTTGGATAGGAGTAGTTATTGGTATAGCTGCTGCTATTTTAAATGTTTATAAAGCCTATAGAAAACAATTTAAAGATTTTGAAGAGTTGGCAAAAAAAGATCGTTATGCCATTAAAAAACAACTTCAAGATGAAGAAGATGAGGATTACGGTGAAAAAAGCTATTAGTATTTTTTTAGTTGTTGAACTTTGTATTTTAGTGATTTATCCTTTTAATTCAGCTATTTTTGCTAATGTAGAAGTTGCTTTTTTAAGTGCCTTTTTCATTATATTAGGCTCTTCATTTTCTTATAAAAGAATGGTTAATTCACAAGTTGCAAGTGGTAATTATGAAGAAAAAAGAGATACTCTTGATAGTATAGAGGATCCTTATGAACTTTACGATGATGAACCTATAAATAATGCTCCTTATGAAGAACTTGATTTAAAAGCGATAGTAAAAGAGGAAAGAGCAAAAATAAAAACTTTTAATACGCAAAGTATAAAACATGGAGTAAGAGGAAGTGTTTCAGCATTTCGTCTTGTTCCATATGTTTTCTTAATTATAGGATTTATAGCATTGAAAAATAATAATATTTTAATGTTAATGTACTATCTACCAGCACTTTTTGTCGGTATTATTATAGGTTCTATTGTTAGTAAAAAATTACTTTAGTCTTAATGGGACTAGCTAATATTAAGGAAATTTGGGTATAATCCATTTTACCTTAAAATTGATGGAGCATACTCCCATATGACAGCAAAAGAACTCAATACTGCATTAGAAAAAATTTTTCAAGAACATAAATCTAAAGATTGTATTACTTATGAATCAATAATAGAACTTTTTGAAAAGCAACCTACACTAGCACAAGCAAAAAATATTTTTAAACTTATAAAAAAATATGATAAATGTGTTTATACATCAAGTGAACATGCAAAAAAACTTAATGATCAAGAAGCAAAAGCGCGTCGTGATGCACAAAGAAGAATGCTAGAAACAAACGATAGTGATAGTTTCGATATTCTGAAAGAGCATGAACTTCTTGAATGGTCTCGTTCAGACTCTCCTGTTCGTATGTATCTTCGTGAGATGGGGCAAGTACCACTTCTTACAAAAGAGGAAGAGATTGAAATTTCTAAAAAAATAGAAATAGGAGAAAGTATTATTATCGATGCTATTTGTTCTGTTCCATATCTTATAGATTTCATTTTAGATTATAAAGAACCACTTATAAATCGTGAAAGACGCGTTAAAGAGCTTTTTAAATCTTTTGAAGATGAAAAAGAAGATGATAAAGAAGATGATACTGATGATGCAGGAACAGATAAAGTACTTACATCAAAAGATAAATCTCGTGTAGATAAAGTAACAACAAGTTTTAAAGCACTTGAAAAAGCTAAAAAAGACTGGATGAAAGTTTTTGATAAAATTCCTGAAAATTTTGAGGAATTAAATGAAGAGATTATTCACTATTTTATTACGCTTACATATAAAAAAGCAGTTTTAAAAGAAAAACTTTTAGATCTTGGCCCAACATCTAAACTTATAAATGAACTTGTAAAAGCTATGGAAACAGCACTAAAAAGTGATGAAGGGTATGACAAAGAACTAAAACGCCTTGAGTATAAACTTCCACTTTTTAATGCAACACTTCGTGCAAACCATAAAGTACTTGTTGATAAAATTAAAGAATTAACGAAAGAAGATATTGCTAATATGGTTCCTGAAGCTACTATGGTTTCTACTTATATGGAAATTAAAAAACTTGTACAAACAAAAGAAGCAAGTAAAAACTCTTTTGATATGGAACCTGATAAACTTGCAGATATTTTAGAACAGATTAAACGAGGTAAAAATATCTCAGAAATTTCAAAAACTAAAATGGCAAAATCTAACTTGCGTCTTGTTGTTTCTATTGCAAAACGCTATACAAACAGAGGTTTACCATTTCTTGACCTTATCCAAGAGGGTAATATTGGTCTTATGAAAGCTGTTGACAAATTTGAATACCAAAAAGGGTATAAATTCTCGACTTATGCTACATGGTGGATTCGTCAGGCTATTAGCCGTGCTATTGCAGATCAAGCAAGAACGATTCGTATTCCTATACATATGATAGAAACAATCAACCGTATCAACAAAATTATGCGTAAACACCTTCAAGAAAATGGTAAAGAGCCAGATGTAGAAACAATCGCACAAGAAGTTGGGCTTTCTGTTGAAAAAGTAAAAAATGTTATTAAAATCACAAAAGAACCTATAAGTCTTGAAGCACCTATTGGTAGTGAAGATGATGGTCGTTTTGGTGATTTTATAGAAGATAAAACTTCTATTTCTCCATCTGATGCTATATTAAAAGATGATTTGCGCATTCAAATAGAGCAAGTTTTAGAACAACTTAATGAAAGAGAAAAAGCAGTTATCAAACTTCGTTTTGGAATTATGGATGATGAGAGTGATAGAACACTAGAAGAGATAGGTAAAGAATTAAGTGTTACGCGTGAGCGTGTGCGTCAAATCGAATCTTCTGCTATTAAAAAGCTTAAACATCCTAAAGTTGGTAGAAGACTTAAAAACTATATAGAAGAATAGGGTATGTATGACATTTGAGCAACAGTGGATAGAATATGATTATAATCCTTTTATACTCTTTAACTCAAGTGGTAAAATTATTACGCTTAATAGTGAAGCACAATTTCTTTTAGGCTTCACTTCAACACATGAACTTTTTGAACTTGCAAAAACTTACGCAAATGTAACTTTTGGTTTTAAAACAACTTTTATAGAACTTGAATATGGAAGATATAAATTTTTTGGTTTAACTATTGGGTATGAAGATGAGGAAAAGTTGGGTATTAAACTTTATCAAGCACCATCTTATAAGCTTAATACAAAAAAACCAGAAGGTGAGCTTGTTAATATTTTCACTATCATAGATCTTTGTATAGCTACAAACTCCATAAGTTCAGATATTAAATTTATAAAATCTTATGATCCTACGATACCTGATATCATCATAGATTCAAATAAACTTATTAAACTACTAAATAAAATATATGTAACATTAGCATCGAGTATGATGATTACAACAAAAGTATTTTTTCGTATAGGTGAGCATATAAAATTTGAAGAAAAAAAGTATAGTATATTTTCTATAGCCATCTCTTCAAATATGCTATTAGATGATATACAATATAATGAAATACAAAATATAGCAGAAAACAATGGCTTTTATATAGATATAAGTAAAGATAGTTTTACTATTAATCTTCCTATGATTACTGCTTAGTTTGCAAAATGTAGAAGATTATAAATATATATAAACTGAAAAGGAGTTTTGATTATGAAATTTGCAGATCCAAAAAATGACTTAGCATTTAAAAAGATATTTGGAAATTCAAAACATAAAAATATACTTATCTCTTTTTTAAATTCAGTGTTAGATTTTAAAGATGAAAAAGAGATAGTAACAGTGGAGTTGGCAAACCCATACCAAGTGCCAAAAATTCCAGAACTAAAAGAGACTATACTCGATATACAAGCAACAAATAAAAATGGTGAGAAGTTTATAGTAGAGATGCAAAGGAAAGATTTAGGTAACTTTACAAAAAGAAGCCTTTACTATACATCCAAAGCGTATGTAGAACAATTACCAAAAGGAAATGATTATACATCTCTTAAAAAAGTATATTTTATAGGTATAGTAAATTTTGAGATATTTAGTAACAAGAGTTTTATATCAAGACATCTTATAATAAACAAAGAAACAAACAATCAAGATTTAGATGATTTTGAATTTACCTTTATAGAACTACCAAAATTTAAAAAAGAGTTACATCAACTTAAAACAGTACTAGATAAATGGATATATTTTATAAAAAATGCTCAAGATTTAACACTTATACCAAAAGAGTATGAGAATAAAGAGGAATTTTTAGATGCCTTTGAAGTAGCAAAACAGACTTCATGGGATAGAGAAGAGTTAAAAGTATATGAGTATATGGCACTCAAAGAGTTTGATGAAATAAATGCTTTAAGAACTGCTGAGGCAAAAGGGTTTAAAAAAGGGGAGCAAAGAGGGCTTGAGAAAGGGATAGAGAAAGGGATAGAGAAAGGGATAGAGAAAGGGATAGAGAAAGGGCTTCAAAAGGGGATAGAAAAAGGTGCAGAAAAAGAAAAATTAGAAATAGCTAAGAAGTCAATTGCTCAAGGTTTAGATAATGCAACTATATCTATGATTACAGGATTAGATGAAGGAATGATAGAGCGTTTACGGGAATAGTTCTATTTACCAACCATTAACTGAGTATTTTATAACTATTTACCTCAAAGCAATATACTTTTACAAAGAACAAATAAAAACTTTGAGGTAACTATAATATGATTTCAAAAATAGAGAATGTAAAAAAAGAAGTAGCAAAGGTAGTTGTTGGGCAAGAGAAGATGATAGATTCTCTTTTAATTGCTTTGTTATGTGAAGGACATATCCTTATAGAGGGTGTTCCTGGACTTGCAAAAACAACAACGGTTAATGCACTCTCAAAAGCACTTGGGCTTGATTTTAAAAGAGCTCAGTTTACTCCTGATTTACTCCCATCAGATATTTTGGGAGCTGAGATTTATGATCCACAAAACAATCAATTTAAAATCAAAAAAGGTCCTATTTTTACAAACCTTTTACTAGCAGATGAGATTAACCGTGCACCAGCAAAAGTACAATCAGCACTTTTAGAAGTGATGCAAGAGAAACAAGTAACCATCGGTGATACAAGTTTTAAACTTGACCTTCCATTTTTTGTTATGGCAACACAAAACCCTGTAGAGCAAGAGGGTGTGTACCAACTTCCAGAAGCACAGTTAGACCGTTTTATGCTTAAACTTGTTGTAGGGTACAACACAAAAGAGGAAGAGCTAGAGATTGCTCGTCGTATCTCAAGTGGTAAATTTGAAACTATAGAAGCTGTTTTAAGTAAAGAGGAACTTGAGTCTATTAAAAAGCAAGTTAAAGATGTACATGTAGATCCCGAGGTTGAAGAGTATATGATAGAACTCATTAATGCTACAAGAAATCCACAAGAGTATGGGCTTGAAGAGATACAAGAGTATATTCAGTTTGGTGCTTCACCTCGTGTGAGTATAGATATGTTTAAAGCGGTTAAAGCGATGGCTTTTATGCGAGGTAAAGATTTTGTAACTCCTGTAGATGTAGCTTACATTATTAAAGAACTTATGCGTCATCGTTTAGTACTTACTTATGAGGCAGAGGCTGAGGGTATTACGACAGATAGTATTATTCAAAAAGTGCTTGAGATAGTACCTATACCATAAAGGTAATATTGTGTCTAAATTACAAAAAATATTGGTTCGTGCTAGGCGTCAAGTCTTTTCTGAGATGGTGGGAAATAATCCTTCTATATTTCAAGGAGAAGGGTATGATTTTATAGAACTTCGTGAGTATATGCCAGGGGATGATATTCGTCATATTGATTGGAATATAACAGCAAAGCTTCAAAAGCCGTACATTAAAATTTTTCGTGAAGAACGAGAGTTAAATGTTGTGGTTGCTTCTATGTTAAACGGAAGTGTTTATTTTGGTTCTAAGCGATTTAAACAAGATGTTATAGCAGAAATAGTAGCACTTCTTGGATTTTCTACCATTAAAAATGGAGATCTTTTTAGTAGCTATATTTTTACGGATACACTTGTATCTCACCATAAACCAACAAAAAAACTTTTTAGTATTCATAAAAGTGTTGATAATATTTTAGCATTTGAAGCATTAAATCAAAAAGCAGATTACAAAAATTTAGCACAAACACTTTTTCAACGATTGAGAAGAAAATCACTTCTTGTTATTGTGGGGGATTTTTTTGAAATTCCTGATTTTAAATTACTTGCAAAAAAGCATGAAGTTGTTGTTGTTATTATTAGAGATAGACTTGAAGAAAAGCCACCAGAGATGGGATTTACATCTTTAGTAGATCCTGAAAGTGGTGCTGTTCTTGAGGGTGATTTTAATGCTTCGACGATACAAGCATATACAAAAAAAGTACTAGTGCATGATAGAGCATTGTATGCTACCTTGCGTAAACATCAAATTCGTTTTACAAAAGTATATACTGATGAAAATGTTGCAGTAGCATTAAGACGATTGTTTGAGGGAAGCTAAGATGAATCCAACACAAAAACTAGATATACCTTTACATGACATCAAACCACTTGTAGAGATACAAGACTATTCTTTGTATTATTTAAGTGCTATTGTTATTGTGGGTAGTTTTATTATGCTTGGAGTAATGTATATTTTATATAAATACTTAAAACATAAAAATAAGCTAAATACACGTAAAGAACATTATGCAAAGTTACAAAATATAGAACTAGAAAAACCAAAAGAAACAGCATATATACTTACAAAATATGGACTTACTTTTGCTGATGATAATGAACGAAATAAAAAAACTTACGAAGAGTTACTTGAACATCTTGCTTCTTATAAATATAAAAAAGAGGTTGGAGCATTTGATAGCCAAACACAACGATATATAGATTTATATAGGGGGATGATAGATGTTTGATGGACTTTACTTTGAATTTCCTAAACTTTTGTTTGTTATAGGATTCTTTATCGCTTGTGAAACACTTTGTAAAATGAAATTACCAGCAATTTACTTTCCACATGCTTCACAATTTTTGAAAAAAAGTGTTGCACAGTCTAAGCTTCTCTTTTACCTTAAATGGATAGGTATAGTTATGCTTATATTTGCTTTGATGTCTCCTGTAAAAGATGAACCTTATGAGCTAAAACCAAAAGAGGGGCATGAACTTGCACTTGTGCTTGATGCGTCTAATTCTATGAATGAGATGGGATTTGATAGAAATCATCCTAGTGCAACGCGTTTTAGTGTTGTTAAAGAGATTGTAGGAGATTTTATAGAAAAAAGAAAAAATGACAATATTGGTCTTGTTGTATTTGGGGCATACTCTTTTATAGCTTCTCCACTTACTTATGATGCGCATATTCTTACAAAGATTGTTTCACATCTTCATGTTGGTATGGCTGGAAAATATACAGCACTCTATGAAGCACTTGCTCAAGGGGTAAATCTTCTAAAAATGAGTCATTCAAAATCTAAAGTGATGATTCTCTTAACGGATGGGTACTCTACACAAGGTGTCGATAAAATTCCTCTAAATGTTGCCTTAGATATGGCAAAAAAAGAGGGTGTGAAAGTGTATCCTATAGGTATAGGTACTCATAATGGTTATAATCGTAAAGTACTCTTAAAAATAGCTAAAGAAACAGGTGGTGTGGCGTTTGGTGCAACGGATGCACAAGAGTTACAAGCTATTTATGCAAAGATAAATAAACTTGAAAAAAGTGAGATAAAAAATGAAAGTTTTACTTATATGAAATACTATTACATGTACCCACTTTTTATAGGGTTGTTTGCTTTAATGCTCTATATTTATTTACGAAACAAAAGAGGAGGAATTATTTCATGAGTTTTCTACATCCAGCATTTTTATACTATATGTTACCACCTCTTTTTATACTTTTTGGTTTACTTCTTACACAAAAAGAGGCTCAGGCTAACTTTTTTTCTACAGAAGTAATGGAAAAATTACGGGTAACGAGTAATACTTTGACACTCAAAGCGAGAAACGCTCTTTTTATGCTTATAGGCTTTTTGCTTGTAATAGCTTTAGCTGATCCAGTCATTAAACAAGGAACGATAGAGGTGCAAGCAAAAAGTGCAGACATTATGTTAGCTTTAGATATTTCCGATTCGATGCTTGCTAGGGATGTATACCCAAATCGCTTAAAACTGGCAAAGCAAAAAGCTTTAACATTGTTACATATAGCACCAAATGAACGCATAGGTGTTATAGCATTTGCAAAAAATTCGTATCTTGTTTCACCGCTTAGTTTTGATCATGATGCAGTTGGATTTTTACTGAGACAATTAAGTACTGACTCTATTACAGAAAAGGGAACAGATTTTCTTTCTATGCTCAATGTCGTGAACAATAGTGTTAAAGAGGATGCCAAGAAGTATGTACTTCTTTTTAGTGATGGTGGAGATAAAAAAGATTTTTCCTCTGAGATAGCATATGCTAAAGCACATGGTATTACTATATTTATACTAGGTGTTGGAACACAAAAAGGTGCACCTATAGCACTTGAAAATGGCAGGTTTATTCAAAAAAATGGCAAGATTATGATTACAAAACTTAATGAAAGTATAGCAAAGTTAGCTACGCAAACAGGTGGTGTATATATTCAAAGTGTTAATGCAAATGATGATATAAAAACACTTCTTGCAGAGATAGAAAAACATGCAGAAAAAAAGGATCTTAAAAAGGAAAAAATAGAAAAATATATGCCTCTTTTTTATTATCCTATTGGGTTGGCGTTATTACTTTTACTCTTTGCTACTTCGTCTATGAGTAAACGAGAAAGTGTAGAGGTCCCATCTGCTTTTTTACTTTTTGTACTTATGAGTTTTTCTTCTTACAATCTTCATGCGGGATTACTTGATTTTCAAAAATTAGATACAGCATATCAAGCGTATGAAGCAAAAGCATACCAAAAATCAGCACATATTTATGAACAATATGCACAAGATGCAGGAAAACCTGAAAGTTACTATAATGCAGGAAATGCTTTTTATAAAGCAAAAAATTATAAAGAAGCGATAAAAAATTATGAAAAAGCTCGTTTTGATACACGAGAAGATAGGGCGAAAAATTTTGCAAATATGGGTAATGCTTATGCGAGACTCTCTACTCAAAAATCTTTAGAAGAAGCGATACGAAGCTATAAGGAAGCTTTAAAAATTCAAGATGATAGAGCAACGCGTGATAATTTAAAAGCAGTTCAAAAAGCCTTGCAAAAGATGAAAAAGAAACAGCAAAAGCAAAATCAACAGAAAAAAAGAAATCAGAAACAAAAAAATAAGCATAAGCAGAATAAAGAAAACAAACAGCAGAGTCAAAAAAATAAAAATAAAGATAAAGCAAAGCAGGACAAACAACATAAAGGAAAGTCAAACAAGCAAGAAGAGCAGAACAAAAAAAATAAAGGAAAGTCAAACAAGCAAGAACAGCAGAACAAAAAAAATAAAGTAAAACCTAACAAGCAAGAAAAAAAAGACTCAAAACAAAAACAAAAGAGTATGCAAGAACTGAAAAAACAGGAGAAAGATGCTAAGCAAAGGCAAGAAGTAACAGCTTCTATGGCACAAAAGAAAAAGCAGATGAGTGATGCAGAAGAGAAAAAATGGCTTAGAAAGTTAAACAAGCAACCGAGTACATTTTTATATATGTTAAATAATCCAAAAAATAGTATAAAAAAGGAAGAAAACAATGATATGCCATGGTAAAAAGATTATAAGTTTTTTAGCTTTTAGCTTTATTTCACTTCATGCAAGTGTTGTAGCAAAAGTAAATCCACAACTTATTTATACGGGTGAGACAGTACATTATACACTTAGTGTGAAAGGTTCAGATGTTAAAACTCCTATGATAGATACACTTTGTGATAGTAGTATAACATCTACAGGTAAAGCAACAAAAATAGAGATGATGAATGGGCGTTCTTCTAAAACATATGAATTTTCTTATGATTTTACACCTAAAAGGAGTTGTACTATTGATCCTTTTAGTGTTGAAGTTGATGGAAAAAAAGAGTTCTCAAATAGTGTTAAGGTTAGCGTTAAACCACCATCGCAAGATAAAAAAGCTGATTTTTTTCTTTCTTTAAAACCTTCGAAAAAAGAACTTTTTATAGGGGAACCTTTCATCTTAACATTGCGTTTGAAACAGAGTAAACATGTAGATGCAGTTGATAGTCAGTTCATTGCTCCTGATTTTAAAGGATTTTGGATAAAAGGACAAACAAAACCACAAAGAAAAGAGAATGACAATGCCATTATTACAACTGTTCATTTTAAACTTGCACCACAAAGAGAGGGTAATCTTAGTATAAAACCTGCTCAAATTAAGATAGCAAAACGAGTAAATCGACGAGATATTTGGGGTTCTTTTATGCCTCAGGTTAAATGGCAAAGCTACTTTTCAAATGGTGTACATCTTCATGTAAAACCCTTACCAAACAATGCAAAACTTATTGGTAATTTTAGCTTACATGTAAAGGTTGATAGAACAACTATTCATCCAAATGAAGCGGTAAATGTAACTGTTGTTGTTCAAGGTGATGGTAATTTAGAAGATATAGAAAGTTTTAAACCGTATGTAGCTGATGTCAATGTTTTTGAAGAAAAAATTGTTATTAAAGGTGATAAACTTACTCAAAAACTTGCGTTTGTAGGTGATAGTAATTTTACGATACCATCTTTTCATCTTGATTACTTTGATATAAAAACAAAAAAGGTGAGACGCATTACAACACAACCTATAAAAATCAAAGTAGAAGGAAATATACATCAACAAAAAAAAGAGCAATTACATATGAAAAAACCAGAAACCTTACATCTAAGTAAAGAAACACAAGCTTTAGGCTTTTCATGGGTATGGTTGATTGTAAGTTTTCTTTTTGGTTTAGGTGTTGGTGTAGTTTTTATGATAGCAAAACCTTTTAGTTTTGAAACACGAGAAAAACGCTTTAATATAAAGGATGAAAAACTACTTCTAATTAAACTTATGGAGTATAAAGACAAGGATTCTCAAGTACAAAATATAGTGGATACCTTAGAGCAAAATCTTTATGGTAGTACATATAAAAAACTTGATATGAAAGAGTTAAAAGAGGTGATTAAGCGATATAATATCGCTTAATCCAAAACATCATGGAGTTTGTTTCCATCTGCCATAAGTTGATGGACTTTTTCCCATTCATCTTTTTGAATATCTGTTTTAAGTTCGCTTAACTCTTTTTCAAAAAGTGTGATAGCTTCAAGGAGATTTTCTTTATTTTGTCTAAAAATATCTTCCCACATGTATGGGGAACTTTTTGCTAGGCGACTCATAGATCGAAAACCACCAGCAGCAAGTGCTAAAATATTGTTTTTTTGTTCTTGTTTCATAACTGTATTTGCTAAAGAGTAGGAGATGGCATGAGGCATATGGGAAATAAAGGCAGCATGTCTATCATGCTCTTGTGCTTTCATAAAGTACTTTTTCATATGAAGTGCTTTGAAAATTTTTCGAGCTACTTTACATTGATGTGTACCACTCTCTTCTAAATCACAAAGAACAACTACTTTATCTGTATAAAGTCCATCAATGGCAGCTTGTGGACCAAAGTTTTCTGTTCCTGTCATAGGGTGTGCTGCTACAAAGTTTTTACGAATAGATGGAGGTACTGATGATACAATTTTAGCTTTTGTACTTCCTAAATCTATGATGGTTGTTTTAGTACTTACATTTTGAAGATTTTTTAAAGATGCAATAACCCCATTTACAGGAATAGCAAGAAAAATCACATCATATTTTTTTACTTCTTCAAAAGAAACGATTTTATGGATAAGATGGAGGGCAAGTGCTTGATCTTGGTGTTCCTGATTATGATCATGTCCAACCACTTCTTTAATGAAATCAAGTTTTTGTAGGCTAAGTGCTAAAGAGCCACCCATAAGACCTAAACCAATAATCGCTACCTTCATATGCTCTCTTTTTTATTAATTTATGCAATTATACTCAATTTCTAGTATATTGCCAATATACGCTAAGAGTGTTAGTTTAAAAAGCTTGAATTTTTGCTATAATCATAAAAATAAAAAATTATATTAAAGAGAATTATTATGCAAAAAATTGAACCTATGACACTGTTTGGTTATAACAAACTTCAAGCAGAAGTAAAAGACCTAAAAGAGGTTAAGCGACCAGGTGTGGTAAAAGCTATAGAAGAAGCACTAGAACATGGTGATTTAAAAGAAAATGCTGAGTATCATGCAGCAAAAGAACAACAAAAAAATATAGATAATCGTCTTGGTGAACTTCAAGAAATTTTAGGTAATGCACAGATTGTAGATCCTAGTGAACTAGAACATGCTAAAGTAAGCTTTGGATCTACCGTTGTTATGACTGATATGGCTACAGATATAGAAGTGACTTATACTATAGTAGGTGGTGCGGAATCAAATCCAGATATGGGGCTTATCTCTTTTCACTCACCACTTGCTAAACAACTTTTAGGCAAGGAAGAGGGAGATGAGGTAAAAGTTCGTCTTCCTGGTGGTGAAAAAGAGTTTGAGATAGATGAAGTACGCTATCAAGAGATAGTGTTTGAGAGTAACTAATATGGCAAAGAGTATTGCCGTTGGCATTGTTGGGGCTACAGGATATACTGGATTAGAACTTGTTAAAATGATTCTTATGCACCCTATATTTAAACTTGCTTATATAGCAAACTCTGAGGGTGGTACAACTATAAACAAACTCCACCCCTCGCTTAATGGTGTTTGTGAAGATGAAGTACATTGTGCTGATGTCGATACAATGGCAGTTCTATGTGATTTAGTATTTTTAGCTTTACCTCATAAAACAGCAATGGCTTATGTAAAACCTCTTCTTAAAAAAGGGGTAAAGGTTGTTGATCTTTCTGCGGATTATCGCTTGCCTTTGGATGTATATGAAGCATTTTATACAGAGCATACTGATATTGCTAATCTTGAACATGGTGTTTATGGACTTCCTGAGCTTTTTAAAGAGGAACTTAAAACGGCAAAACTTGTAGCTAATCCAGGGTGTTTTCCAACTTCGGCTATTTTAGGGTTACTCCCTTTTATAGAAAAGAGGGTAGCGGGTACACCGATAATCGTTGATGCCAAAACTGGTGTGAGTGGTGCGGGAAAAAAGCTAAGTGATGTTACTCATTTTGTAAATGTTAATGATAATCTTTTTGCTTACAATCCTCTTATGCACCGTCATGCACCTGAGATAGCGAATAAACTTGGTATTGATTTTGATGAGGTACATTTTGTACCACATTTAGTACCTGTTACTCGAGGGATGATAAGTTCTATCTACTTACATGTAGAGAGTGATTTTGATGAGGAAGCAATGCTTCAAGCATACTATAAAGACGAAGCATTTATTCGGATAAGTGATAAACCAGTAGATATGAAAAGTGTTGCAGGTACAAATTTTTGTGATATTTATGTAAAAAGAAAGGGTAATCTTCTTTTTATCGCTTCAGCTATAGATAACCTTATGCGAGGTGCTTCTTCACAAGCAGTTGTTAATGCAAATTTAATGATGGGTATTGATGAAAAAATGGGTATACCTCTTATAGCTTATGTCCCATAGTATAGAGATTCAAGAAGGGGCGATTTTTCTTAGTGATGCTCATTATTCTCCTGAGCTTCGCCCTGAGCTTTTGTCATTTTTTCAGGCATTAAATAATGAAAAGGTATGCACAAAGCAGTTGGTACTTTTTGGTGATATTTTTGATGCCTTATTTGGTTATATACCTTATACTTATGAAAAGAACAAAGAACTTATTACTTTACTTAATACACTTTCTCTTAAGATAGAAATTTACTATCTTGAGGGTAATCATGATTTTCAATTAACACAGTTTTTTCCCCATATAAAAGTTTTTCCCATAGAATTACAACCGCTTACATGTAAGTTTATCAATCAAAATGGCTATATCGCCCATGGTGATTTTAATGGAGCTTTTGGGTATAGAATTTATACAAAACTTATAAGAAATAGTTTTTTACTGCGTTTTTTAAAGTATATAGATAGCATGCAAAATCATACTATTCTTAAAAAACTAGATGTTTATTTAGGAAAGAAAAATGATTGTCAAAATTTTTGTGGTTTTGAAGCTTTTATACAGCAGCATATACAAAAATATACAAGTGGTGATTTTTTTATAGAGGGGCATTTCCATCAAAATAGAAGCTTCTATATAGATTGTCTTAATTATATAAATTTGGGTGCTTTTGCTTGCAATCAAAGATATTTTAGAGTAAAATCTTTACAAGATAATCAACTTAAATTACAAGAGATACAATTTAAGTCAGGAGATGAAAAATATGGATGATAGTTCCTTAAAAGTTGGCTCCAATGAAATGGAGCTTGTTGATTTTCGTATTTTCAAACAAGAAGATGATAAAGTATATGAGGGTATATATGGTATCAATGTTTCAAAAGTACGAGAGATTATTAGAGTACCAAAACTTACAGAATTACCAGGAACGCCAGATTTTATAGAAGGTATATTCGACTTACGAGAAGTTGTTATTCCTGTTATTAATCTTGCAAAATGGATGGGTATAGAAGAACCTGAAGAAGCGGTAAAAGATTCTCGTGTTATTATTACTGAATTTAATAATGTACTGATTGGATTTATTGTTCATGAAGCAAAAAGAATTCGTCGTATATCATGGGGAGATATAGAACCCGCTGGTTTTATGAGTAGTTCTAGTGGTTTAGAAAGCAATAAAATTACAGGGGTTACAAAAATTGAGGGTGATAGTGTTTTACTTATTCTCGATTTAGAAAGTGTTGTTCAAGATTTAGGACTTTATGAACCAGATACAGAAACAGCACCACAAGAGATTAGTAATTTTTCAGGACTTGTTTTAGTTTTAGATGATAGTGCAACAGCAAGAAAGATTGTAAAAGATGCACTCCAAAAAATGGGCTTTAGCGTTATAGAAGCTATGGATGGAGAAGAGGGACTTTCTAAACTTAATGATCTTTATGCAACCTATGGCGATACACTTACTCAACATCTCAAACTTATTATATCTGATGTTGAGATGCCTCGAATGGATGGTTTTCATTTTGCAGCAAAAACAAAAGAGGATGAACGCTTTAGTAGCGTTCCTATAGTTTTTAACTCATCTATAAGTGATCACTTTAGTGAAGGTCGAGGTTTGGATGCTGGTGGTGAAGCTTATTTAGTTAAGTTTCAAGCGAGTTCATTTTATGATGAAGTATCACGCGTAGTGCGTTCACATATGAAGTAGGAGTATAAAATATGGATGAATTTCAAGAGATATTACAAGACTTTTTAGTTGAAGCTTTTGAGTTAGTTGAAAAGTTAGATGAAGATTTAGTAGAGTTAGAATCTACACCTGAAGATTTAGAACTTTTAAATGGTATTTTCCGTGTTGCACATACAGTTAAGGGTGCTTCATCATTTTTAAATTTTGATATACTCACACATTTAACACACCATATGGAAGATGTATTAAATCGTGCAAGACATGGTGAGCTTAAAATTACACCAGATGTGATGGATGTTATTTTAGAATCTGTAGATCTTATGAAAGCACTTCTTGAAAAAATTCGTGATACAAGTAGTGATGATGGGATTGATGTTTCTGCTTGTGTAGCGCGTCTTGATAAAATCACAGGAGGTGATGGTGAGGTACAAGCACCTGTAACTTCTGTTCCTGTTGAAGAAGTGATACATGAAGAAGTGGTCGAAGAAGCTTCGGATGAAGAAGAAATAGATTACGATAGTATGTCACCTGAAGAGGTTGAAGCTGAAATAGAAAGATTACTTCAAGAGCGACAAGAAGAAGATAGAAAAAAAAGAGAAGCGAAAATAGCTGCTGGTGAAAAAGTACCAACTATGCCTGATGAACCTTCTGAAGATGAAGTTGTTGCAACACCAAAAGAAACACCTATAGCAACACCAGCTGTACATGTAGAAAATAAAGTAAATCAAGAAAAAGCAAAAGCTAGTGCACCTGCTAGAAAAACACCAGCTTCTGTAGAGCAAACCATTCGTGTTGATGTAAAAAGACTCGATCACCTTATGAACCTTATAGGGGAGCTTGTTCTTGCTAAAAATAGACTCATTAAGATTAATGATGATGTTGAAGAACGCTATGAGGGGGAAGAGTTTTTAGAGGAGCTAAATCAAGTGGTTTCCATTGTTTCTCTTGTAACTACAGACTTACAAATTGCAGTTATGAAAACGCGTATGCTCCCTGTTGGCAAGGTGTTTAATAAATTTCCAAGAATGATTCGTGATTTATCTCGTGAGCTTAACAAAAAGATAGATCTTGTCATCTCAGGTGAAGATACAGAATTAGACAAATCAATCGTTGAAGAGATAGGCGATCCTCTTGTTCATATTATCCGTAACTCTTGTGACCATGGTATAGAAACACCAGAAGAAAGAACGGCAAAAGGGAAACCTGAACTAGGAACTATCACACTAAAAGCGTATAATGAAGGAAATCAAATTGTTATTCAAATAGATGATGATGGTAAAGGTCTTGATGCTCAAATGTTGAAAAACAAATCTCTTGAAAAAGGTTTGATTACTGAAAAAGAAGCAGATCAAATGAGTGAGAAAGAGGCTTTTACACTTATCTTTAAACCAGGTTTTTCTACTGCTGCTGCTGTTACAAATGTAAGTGGTCGTGGTGTTGGGATGGATGTTGTAAAAACAAATATCGAGAAACTTAATGGTATCATTGACATAGACTCTGAAGTAGGTAAGGGAACTTCTATGAAATTGAAGATTCCTCTTACTCTTGCTATTATTCAAGCTTTACTTGTTGGTGTTCAAGAGGAACATTATGCGATACCTCTTGCTTCTGTTTTAGAAACTGTTCGTATCTCAAAAGATGAGATTTATACAGTTGAAGGTAAAAGTGTTATGCGTTTGCGTGATGATGTTTTATCTCTTGTGCATATAGGTGATATTTTTGAGGTGGAACGCATTTTAGATGCGAATGATTTTGCTTATGTTGTCGTTCTTGGTCTTGGTACAAGTAAACTAGGACTCATTGTTGATACACTTGTTGGTCAAGAGGAAATTGTTATCAAATCTCTGGGTGATTACCTTAAAGGTATAGAAGGTATTGCAGGGGCTACTATTCGTGGTGATGGTGGAGTAACACTTATCGTTGATGTTGTTGCACTGATGAATATGGCAAGAGAGGTAAAAGCAAGCGCTCTTATAGATACTGAATCGGGTACTAGTGTAAGTAAAGAGAAAACAAAAGCTAGTGATTATGTTGTAATGATTGTTGACGATTCCAAAACTGATCGTATGATTATGAGAAAAGCACTAGAGCCTCTTGGTGTAACGCTTGTAGAAGCAAGTGATGGACAAGAAGCGTTAAATACTTTAAAAGCGGGTGATTATAATTTTGATGCGATGCTTATCGATATAGAGATGCCTCGAATGGATGGGTATTCACTTGCTAGTGAAATTAAAAAATATAACAGATATAAAAATCTTCCACTCATTGCCGTAACATCAAGAACAAGTAAATCAGATCGTATGCGTGGTGTTGAATCTGGTATGGTTGAGTATATCACAAAACCTTATTCTGCTGATTATCTCTCAAGTGTCGTGCAAAGAAATGTTAATTTTAAATCGGAGTTTTTATAATGAGTGATAAATTAAAACAAATAATAAATAAGCAAACACAGCAACAAGATAGCGTTGTAGAACAACTTGATGATGTTGTACAATTGGTTGGTTTTATCATTGGGGAGGAGGAGTATGCTATACCTATTCTTTCTATTCAAGAAATCATTAAACCTTTTAGTTGGACGCGTGTTCCACAAGTACCAGCTTATGTTCTTGGGGTATTCAATTTAAGGGGTTCTGTTATTCCACTCATTGATTTACGCGTAAAATTTGGTTTAACACCAAAAAAACAAAATGAAGATACGCGTTTTATCGTTATGAGAGATGGTGATGATGTCGCAGGTTTTGTGATAGATAGACTTACTATGGCTATTCGTATAAAAAAAGAAAACATTGGTGCTGCTCCTGATACTGTCAATAGTGATGATACTATCATAGAAGGAGTAGGGAAACAATCAGATAGAATCATTACTATTTTAAAAGTTAATAAACTCTTAAAAAGAGATTTCTAACTATTTGTAGTATGGCTAAAAAAGTTCAGGTTCTCAGTAGTGTTGAAGGTGATAGACTCATAATAGATTTTAGAGGGGAAATTACCCTCTATACACTTGTAAATATAGAAAAAATTGTAAAAAAAATGCAGGGTAATCGCTATAAAAGTATAGTGCTAAATCTTGATAAAGTAAGTTACTTAGATACTGCTGGAGCAATTTTTCTTCTACAACTAGAACAGGAATCCCTACAAAATAAACAAAATTTTATACTGAATGCTTCACAGCAAGTTTTTCTTGATACTTTAAATCTTGTAAGAAAAAAATCTCTTACTGATAGAAAAATTATTACGACTAAAAGGTTGTCTTTTTTAGAGAGTATTGGTAAGATTTTTACAAATTATTATGAGGGTTTTATCCATTTTATAACTTTTTTTGGTCAGCTTTTTGCAACAAAATTCTACTTTTTGATTCATCTTCGTACATTGCGTTATAAAGAGATTATGTTTGAAATTAATGAAAGTGCTATTAAAGCTTTAGGCATTGTGTCACTTACGAGTTTTCTCATTGGCTTGGTTGTTGCTTATCAGTCTGCATATCAACTCAAACTTTATGGAGCGAATATTTTCATTGTAGATATGTTAGGTATTTCAATTTTCAGGGAACTTGCTCCTTTAATTACAGCTATAGTTATTGCAGGTCGTAGTGGCTCTTCTTATACAGCACAAATTGGAGCAATGAAAATCACACAAGAGATAGATGCTATGCAAACTATGGGCTTTGAGCCTTTTGCTTTTTTAGTACTTCCACGGATTATTGCCTTGATGATTATGATGCCTATTTTAATTTTTATGGCAGATATGATGGCAATTTTTGGTGGGATGATTGTTGCCAATCTTGATTTACATATCACACCAGCTCTTTTTATTGATAGGTTTAATGAAGTGGTTGCTATAAAACACTTTTTTATAGGTATTGTAAAAGGTCCTTTTTTTGCTTTTTTGATTGCTACTATAGGTATTTATAGGGGATTAATGGTAAAAGATGATACACAAAGCATAGGATTTAACACAACTAAAAGTGTTGTTGAATCTATATTTGCTGTGATTGTTTGTGATGCTATTTTTTCTATAGCTTTTACTAATTTAGGTATTTAAGATGGCATTGATTGAAGTAAATGGTTTAGAAACTATTTTTGGTGATAAAATCATTCATAAGGGCTTGAATCTTCACATTAATGAAGGGGAAATTTATGGGCTTTTAGGCCCTAGTGGTTGTGGAAAAACAACACTTCTTCGTGAGATGGTTATGTTACAGAAGATGAGTGCAGGGCATATAAGTATTTTTGGTAAGAGTATAGAGTCTATCTCAGCAAAAGATGCACAGTATTTGCGACAACAGTGGGGTGTTTTGTTTCAATTTGGAGCTTTATTTTCCTCGTTAACGATTAAGGAAAACATCGCTTTACCACTTGTTGAATACACACAACTCTCTTCTAAAATGATAGAAGAGATTGTGAAGTTTAAAATCAAACTTGTAGGGTTACAATACAGTGATGCTTCTTTATATCCTTCAGAGATTAGTGGTGGTATGAAAAAAAAAGCGGGATTAGCACGAGCATTAAGTCTTGATCCTAAACTTTTGTTTTTAGATGAACCGACAAGTGGACTCGATCCTATTTCTGCTAGAGAGTTTGATAGGCTTATTTTACAATTGCGAGATATGTTGGGATTAACTATTGTCATGGTTTCTCATGATTTACAGTCCATCTATGATACTCTCGATCGTGTAGCTATCATAGACAATAAAAAAATTGCCTTTGAGGGAACTCTTAGTGAAGTAACCTCTGTTAAAAGTGATTTTATACAAACATTTTTTAGAGAGAAATGATGAATAATAAAGTAAATTATACCTTAGTTGGTTTTTTTGTTTTACTTGGGATGGTAAGTATGTTTGCTTTTACTTACTGGTTACTCAAACCATCTGAAGAAACACAAACACAAAAATATCTTATATATTTTAATGAATCAGTACTTGGGTTAAATATGAATGCCCCTGTTAAGTATAGAGGAATTGCAGTTGGTAAAGTTACGAGTTTACGCATTAGTCCTAAAAATACAGAACAAGTAGAAGTGATTGTTGATATTTTGAAAACAACGCCTATAAAAGAAGATACGGTTGCAAAGCTAACAGCACAAGGGATAACGGGGCTTACTTATATAAACTTAACACTAGGTTCAAACAATGCACCCCCTTTACAAGCTAAAAAAGGGGAAAAATATCCAGTCATTAAAACGGCACCATCTTTTTTCGAGCATTTTGAAAAATCACTCGGTTCTGTTTCTTCCCATTTGACACTGAGTCTTTTGCGTATAGAAGAGCTTTTAAATGAAAAAAATCAGAAAGAGTTTATTGGATTGATTCAAAACACTTCAAAGAGTATGGGAAAAATAGATAAACTTTTAGATGAACAAACTATATTACATTTGCAAAATAGTGCAAAAAATATTGATGCATTTACTTATAAATTAGATAAAATTATGCCAAATGTGGATGCTTTTTTAGATAAAAGTCAAGTGTTTGAGCAGAGTGTTTCTGACTCTTTAGCATCTATTATGGAAAGCTACTTAAGTATTAAGGAATCTATGGATGCTATGAAACAGCCTTTTAAAGATGGTCAGTTTGATTTTAAAGATATGGCAGATACACTGCTACCAACAATGAATGCGACACTACTTGAGATGCAAGAATTGATGATAAAAGTTAATGGATTTTTGGAACATTATGAAGAAAGTCCTTCAGATATTTTATATAAAGAACAAGAATTGAAAAAAGCACCAGGGGAGTTATAATGCTAAAAAGACTTTTTTTCCTCATAGGTATAATTTTGCTAACAATGGGATGTACAACAAAAGTTCCTGCTATAACGCAATATGTTTTACAACCAAATATACTGATGCAACCTATGCAAAAACCTTCTACAAAATATTTACTAAAGGTGGCAAAAACTTTTAGTAATGAAAATTTAATGGGTAAAAAGATGTGGTATATTGAAGATTCTTTACAATCAAATATTTACCATCAGTCACAATGGGTTAGCTCACCAAATACAATGCTTACGCAATTATTGGTAGAAAAGATTCGTCAGGCAGATATTTTTTCTGGTGTTGTGAGTTATCGTTCCCATATTTCACCACATTATAGATTAGAAAGTAATTTAGAAGAATTTGTACAATACTTTGATAATGCAAAAAAACAATCGTATGTTGTGATAAAACTCTCATTAGAATTACTTACAACACAACATTTACGCCCTCTAGCTATGAAAAGTTTTACGGTACGCGTTGGTGTCAAAAGTTTAAATGCTAAAGGTGGAGTAGAAGCATTAAATAGTGCTTTAGAAAAACTTTTACAAGAAGTTATATCATGGCTAAAAGGAGTTTCTTATGATCAGTGAAAAAGAGTATGCAAAACGGAGAGAAAAACTTGCAAAGCGTTTAGAAAACAATACCTTAACAGTAGTCTTTGCGACATCCTATAAACAACGCTCTAACGATACGCATTACCCTTATAGACAAAATAGTAATTTTTACTATTTAACAGGTTTTAAAGAGGATAACAGTGTTTTAATTCTTTTAAAAAAAGAGGGAGTTGTTTCTTCTTTTATGTTTGTATATAAAAAAGATCCTCTTGAAGAGATGTGGAATGGTAAACGACTAGGAGTTTTCGAGGCTAAAAAAAGATTTTTTGTAGATGATGTTTTTTCTTACGATACCTTACATGTAAGTCTTAAAAAATACATGAAAGATATACAAACACTCTACTATGATTTTGCTTTAGAATATGCAAAAGTGAAGTTACTTAAACGCTATACTAAAGAGATATATACAATTAAAAATATCGCAAAAAAAATAGAAAAAATGCGTTTGATAAAATCAAAAGCGGAGATAGCAATTATACAAAAAGCTATAGATATTACTCAAAAAGCACACCATAGAGCAATAAAAAAAGCTCAAGAATGCCATTATGAGTATGAACTTCAAGCAGAGTTAGAGTATGTTTTTAAAAAGGGAGGAGCGTATAGTGATGCTTATACCTCTATAGTTGCAAGTGCTAGTAATGCAAATACACTTCATTATATAAATAACGACCAAAAGATACCGAAAGATTCTCTCATTCTTATAGATGCAGGGTGTGAGTATGATTACTATGCAAGTGACATTACTAGAACCATCTCCTCTAGCGGTGCATTTACACCACCACAAAAAGAACTTTATACTCTTGTTCTTGATGTACAAAAAGCGGTTATTAAGATGATAAAACCTCAAGTGCTTAGAAGTGCATTACAAAAAAAATCTGAATTATTACTATGCGAGGGAATGATAAAACTAGGCATACTTAAAGGGAGTGTAGAAAAAGCTATAGCTAAGAAAAAGCATAAAAAGTATTATCCTCATGGTATAGGGCATTGGATGGGACTTGATGTACATGATGAAGCACCTTATAGAACAAAAAATAATGAAGAAATACCTTTGCAAAAAGGGATGATTTTAACGATAGAACCTGCGATCTATGTTGGTGCTGATGATATGAGTGTACCTAAAAAGTATCGAGGTATTGGGATACGAATAGAAGATAATATCTTGGTAACGAAGGATGGGTATAAAAATCTTTCAAAAGGTATCAAAAAAGAGATAGAAGCGTTAAGTATATAACATTACGCTTATTTTAAAAGGAAAATGATGAAAAAAATTAAAATAATTACACTGTTCGTAGTTTTTTTAGGGATGTTTGTAACCCTAAATGCAAAAATGTTTCAATCGGTAAGTATGGATAAAGTACAATTAAAACAAACAGGAAATGAGAAGAAATTTTGTCCTGTTTGTGGTATGAACCTGCCTATGTTTTATAAAACAAATCACATAGCCGTTGTTGATGGAAAAGTGAAACAGTATTGTTCCTTGCATTGTTTGGTGGAAGATAAAGAATTAAACCATAAAGTATTAAAAAATATTCAAGTAGTTGATGTGAACTCCTTAGATTTTATAGATGTAAAAAAAGCATACTATGTTGTTGCTTCTAAGAAAAAGGGAACAATGAGTATGGTGAGTAAATATGCATTTGCAACACAAAAAGAAGCAAAAGATTTTGCTAAAAAGTTTGGTGGTAGGGTGATGGACTTTACTCAAGCATATGCAGAAGCGAAGAAAGATTTTGTAAACGATTCGAGAATGATTGCTAAAAAACAAAAAATGATGGTAAAAAAAGGTGCAATGGTGTATAAAAAAATGTGTAAGCCAACAGAACAAACATTTACTTCAGTAGCACAAGCAAAGGGTTATATTTCAGCACATAAACTTTGTGGTCATCTTAATGCAAAACAACTTCAAGCATTGGGGTTATATCTTAGTAAAAAGCATTAATCTTTTTACATAGTATAAAACTTGTGTAATCCTTGAAGTGCTTTTATGTCAAGTTTATAGCTAATAAGTTGTAAATATTTAAGAATCTCTTGAGGGGGTATGTTTGTTTGTTTAGAAGCCTTTTTTAAAAGGTACTGAGGGATTTTAAACTCTTTTTTTGTAAATGCTTTAGCAATTTTTGTGTAATATTTTTTATCTTTGTGGTAACATAAAAGTGCAAAAACAAAAGGAAGTTGTGTTTGTTTATACCAAAGTTGTGCTAAATCTATATAATCATCATGCGATAAAGCATATCGAAGTGCTTTGTCCCCAATAATTACTTTCCCCTCTACATGTAACACTTTTGCTAAACGGTTAGAAGTGGCTGATTCACTGTCTTCTTGAGTTTTTTGTGATGGAAGAACTAAAACACTCTGTACCTTTTTTTTTGCAATAATACCAAGAGCAACAAAGTTTTGGTGTTTTGCAACGGCACTTGATATAAATGCGGCATCTACACGACGGTGTAAAAATGCTTTATTGATGGAGGAAGGAACATTTTTTTTATACTCCATAGCCATTTTCGCACTTGAACCTTTTGTATAACGCTTCATAAAAATATGAAATGGTAAGAGGTTGAGGTATTCTATTTTTCCAAAAATCATAGTGCAATTATACACTACTTAACTTATCTTAGGTATAATCTTTCTAAGAAAAATACAAGAGAGTATATAAATATGGTACGAGTTGAATTTTTAGGACCTATACAAAAAGAGGCTTTGGAAATAGAGATAACTAATCTTAGTGAATTAGCACAGATACTTCAAGCAGATGAAGAGCTTAGTGAGTGGCTACAAAATTCTGCAGTAGCGGTGAATGATACTTTAGTAAGTTCATTAGATTACTCGCTACAAGATGGTGATAAAATTTCACTTTTACCACCTGTCTGTGGAGGTTGAGTGATGTTGTCTTTATATGATGGTGCTTTGGATGTGCCAAAACTTTTACAAAAATGGTATGAAGATGAAGCACAAAGCAATTATGGTGCATACATACCTTTTGTAGGAACTGTTAGGAGTGAAAATGGTATAGATGGACTGAGTTTTGACATCTATGAGCCGATTTTAACGAGCTGGTTTGAAGCATGGCAGAGAAGAGCAAAAGAGCAGGGAGCTATCGTGAAAATGGCACATTCTCGTGGTGATGTAATGTTGCATGAATCCTCTTATATATCGGCAGTTTTTTCACCAAAAAGAAGAGTGGCTTTAGAATTAATAGATAGCTTTGTAGAAGATTTTAAAGCAAGTGCGCCTATATGGAAGTATGATTTAATTGATGGTAAACGAGTTTATGCAAAAGATCGTTCAACAGCTATCGTGGGAAGTGGAATTTTAGCAGGAGAGAAAAAGTGAGTTTTTTAGCATATGAAACAAGCCAAAATATGTTGGATTTATTGGCAGTCAATAGTAGTCGTTTTGAGAAGGTACCTTTAAGTAAAGCTTTAGATAGAGTACTTGCTCAAGATATAGTTGCACAGTATAATGATCCTCAGTTTCCAACTGCTTCTATGGATGGATATGCACTTAAGCATAGTGACTTAGCAGAAGGGGAGCTTATTGTTTTAGGTGACAATCCTGCTGGGCATGATGAGATTCGAGTGCTTGAGCATGGGGAGTGTATCAAAACTTTTACAGGTTCTATGATGCCTCAAGGTTCAGACACACTTATTCAAATAGAAAATGTCACTTATGTAGATGGAAAGATTACTATAAATGAAGTTGTTCCAAAAGCAAATGCGGTGCGTCCTGTTGGAGAAGGGTATAAAGCAGGTGATATACTGATAAGAAAAGGAACCAAGGTTGGTTTTACTGAGATAGGTGTGATGGCTGGACTAAATTGTGTTATGGTAAAAGTAGCAGTGCGTCCTCGTGTAGCAGTTATAGCAACAGGAAGTGAAATCTTGGATTTAGGAGAAAACTCTACTAACCCAGCACAGATTAGAAGTTCAAATAACTATACTTTAGCAGCACTTTTTGAACAAGCTGGTGCAGAGGTGATACAACTAGGTACTGCTCCTGATGATAAAGATGCTTTAATGCAAACTTTTGAGAATGCACTTGCAAGTGCTGATATTTTAGTCAGTACAGGAGGGGTGAGTGTTGGTGATTATGATTTTGTAAAAGATATAGTTCCTCGTTTAGGTGCAAAAGTAGTATATAAAGGCGTTGCAATCAAGCCTGGGCGTCATATTATGGTAGCACAAAAGGGTTCACAGTTTATACTAGCACTTCCTGGATTTGCTTACTCCTCGACAGTAACATCCATCTTGTATGCTCTTCCATTAGTGGCTAAGATGTTAGGTAAAAAACAACCTTATAAAACAGTTTCGGCAACTTTACAAGAAGATTTTAAAAAGAGAAGTCCTTTTACTGAGTTTACAGCGTGTAATGTTGTTATAGAAGATGGAAAATATTTTGTAAACTTTAGTGGAAAAAAAGTGGGAAGTTCTGCTATTTTAGTAAATATGCTTGATAGTAGTGGCTTAATGGTTGCTGGAGAAGATGACAAGTTCTTAGAAAAAGGTACTTGTGTAAATGTAATATTATTGGAGAAATTTTAGATGCAATGTTTGTGTGTTAATCCTGAAAAAAAAGAGGTTGATTCTATAGATATAGAAATGAAAGCGAATACGGTTTATACTTTTTTTAGCTCTATTTTAATAGATGAAATGCCCTCTATTAGAGAACATATTATTTATGCTGATGCAAATGCTCTTTCACAAAAAAAACCTGCGTATTTTATCGGGGAACAGTTAGTTTTAGGTGATGCTTTAATTGTTGGTGTTGATAGTATGGCAGAGAGAGATGTAACCATTCCTCAAAGAGATTTACAAGCACTTATAAACTATGAAGTATCCACTTTTTATAAAGATGTATTAAATAGTTTAAGTAGTACAGATCTTAATCTTTATCGTACATTTGAAGTACAAAAAGGTAGTGAAAATATAGCACTTAACACAGAATGGGTACTTTATACTTTTGATATAGCAAATGAGCAAACACGGGAATATTTTAAAAATGAGTTACAAAAAACAATTGAAAATAAAGAAAATGTAGAAGTTTTTATGCAAAAAATGGCACAACTCGCTATGAATGCAGCAGGGTAGATACCCCGCTGTTTTTATTTTTTCGTTTCTACTTTTTCAGAAAATATTTTTTCTTTGAAATCTTTGAGTTTTGTTTTTAACTCATCGTAGATTTTCTCTGCTTCATTTTTCCCTTTAATCTCTTTTCTTACATGTTTTATGATTGTATAGAGTGTTTTGTAAGTTGTATCTGAGTGACTTACATAACCTAGAGCCTGCGCAATATTAAGTTGATTTTCTGCTGATTTTAGGTATTTGAGCGCTTCCTCTTTTTTCCCATTTTCACAAAGATGGGCAGAAACATTAATGAGTTCAGACGCTTTTAGAAGTGGTAATGGCATAATTTGTACTGTTGTATCAAAAGTATTTAGTGCTACATTGAGAACATGTTTAGCTTCTTCAATTTTGTTTTCATGAATGTAATTTGCTGTAAGTTTAAGTGCATCTGGATAGGTGATGAGTGGTAAACTTACGACACTAATGTCAATCTCACTTTGAAGAGAGTCAAGGAGTTCTCTTGCTACTTGTACTTTGTTTTTATTGAGTAAATCTTTAACTGTATCAACTGTTTGTTCTATATCTTTTTTTGTGCCTACAAACTCTCTCATAGTTACAGAGCTATCGATAGGTAAAAATTTCGGTGCATCTTTTGCACTTAAAATAACTTCTAATTTACCAAGTGCTTTTTCTATATTTGCTTGTGCTTCTTTTGTGTTATTTTTGTTTAAATTCATAAGTGCTTTTGCACTAAATTCGAGTGAAGTTATAGCCTCTTTAATAAGATGTTTTTGTGATGCAAGGGCATCTTGATTGCCTTTGATAACGGCATTTCTATTTACCTCATTAACTGTTTTTATATCACTTGCTTTTGCATAAAGTGAACCTGTTAATAATACTGATGCTAAAATTGTTGAAAGCATTGTTTTTTTCATTTTTGAATCCTTATATTTTTAATGTCTAGTGGCATTATAATAAGAAGAAAATAAATACAATGCTACTTAAGTAGCATTAAGACTCGTAAGTGTAACTCCAGCCTGTAAGTTGTTTCTCTTTTGCTTCGTTAAAGTTATTACTATCTGCTAAAAAGTCCATAACATACATAACTGCGTAGGGGATAGAACGCTGATCTTCAGGCTTTACAAGAAGCATAGGCATAGGTGTTTCTTGATTTTGACTTACAGCAAAACCAACGGGCATTATTTGGCTCATAAGTTCTGCTGGTTTTCCTATACTGTTTTCTTGTAAAAATTTCTCTAGAACAGCCTCTTGAATATCTTGTGGTAGTTGCTCTTGCGTGTTAAGAAAAATGGTAAAATGTAGAGGAGTTTTTGCAAAATGTTCAGGTGCAGGTGCAGCCATAATAATGTATTCTACTTTTTCTAAATGTTTTTTTATTTCATTTGGTGTCAAATAATATTGTGTTTTAATTGTTTTTGTTTCCATAAATATACCCTTTTTAAATAGATTTTATCATAAATGATCTACATTAGACTTAAGTCATACTTTTATAAAATATGAAGTGAAATTTAAGGCTAATTGCATTATTATAAAACTCTTTAATAATTTTAGGTTTAGTGTAGAAAGGAAAAGATGAGAGTAAATTATAAACTTATATTGATGGGTCTTATTCCTATGTTAATCTATATATATTCGTCTTATACCTATATAAGTAGGATGGAAAATGAACAACTTGATGAAAAGTATTTGGAAGTTTCTCGAAATATTCGAAGTGAACTCAAGACGCTTATCGATGAAAAAAAGGAGGCTATTTTACTTTTAAGTCTTGCAGTTTCTGAAAATGACAAGATTAAACAGATGCTTTTGTCTAAAAAAGATAAAATAAATTTAGAATCATTTTCTTCTAAACTTAAAAAATATTCATCCTTACATAATGTTTGGTTTCAAGTGCTTTCTTCTGATGGTATAAGTTTGTATAGATCTTGGACAAACACGCATGGGGATAGTGTTGTAGCAGTTCGTGATGATATAGTAAAAATTATAAAAAAACCACAAGTAATTTCCCCTATAAGTGTAGGTAAGTTTGATATGACTTTTAAGTCTATCGTACCTATATTTTCCAACAAAGAGTTTATAGGAATCATAGAAACGATAGCAAAATTTAATTCTATTTCTCGTAAAATGCAACAATTTGGTTGTGAAAATATTTTACTTGTAGATAAAAAATATAAAAAACAATTATCGCAAATAAAAAATAGAATATTTATAGATGATTACTATGTAGCAAGTCAAAATATTACGACTTCTTTCCTAAGTACAATAGAAAAAAATCTCAACAAGTATTTACATATTCACAACTACTTTATAGCGGATGATAGACTTTTTACCCTCTATAATATTTATGATATTAATGGTAAAAAAATGGCGTATTTTATACTTTCCAAATCATTAAAAAATATAGATATCTCTGAAATTCAAAATCAAAAAATAACACTTATAGCTATTTTCTTTTTGATTTATATTTGTATAGCTGGTATTTTTTACTATACATATGTTGTAAATTATAAAAGGTTTGTAGAAAAACATCAAAAAGACTTAGAAAAGAATGTAGCTGTTAAAACAAAAGAGTTAAAGCGTAAAAGTGAAGCATTAAAATATCAGGCAGAACATGATACTCTGACAAATCTTCCAAATCGTTTACTCTTTCTTGATCGATTAAAACAAGCATTAAAGTATGCAAAGCGAGAAAAGAAAACTGTGACGGTTCTTTTTTTAGATTTAGATAGATTTAAAGAAGTCAATGATACATATGGTCATGAAATCGGTGATAAACTTTTACAAGAGGTAACACAAAGATTAACAAAAGATAGACGAGAAGAGGACACTATAGCAAGATTAGGTGGTGATGAGTTTACACTTTTAGTACAAAATATAGATGAAAATGGCATTGTTTATCTTGTTAATCATATTATTACAAGTATACAAAAGCCTTTTTTCATTAATGGTATTGAAATCCATACATCATTTAGTATAGGAATTAGTAGTTATCCTAAAGATGGTATAACTTATGAAGAACTTTTAAGAAATGCAGATATCGCAATGTATCAAGCAAAAGATCAAGGAAAAAATAAATATTGTTTTTACGATACAGAGATGACAAAACTAGCTTTTGAAAGATTGGCACTTGAAAAAGAGTTACGAAGAGCTTTAGCAAATGAAGAGTTTGAAGCTTATTTTCAACCAAAAATTGATGCAAAACATCATAAAGTTGTAGGGCTTGAAGCCCTTATTCGTTGGAAACATCCTACAAAAGGAATGATTTTTCCAGATAAATTTATACCATTTGCTGAAGAGATAGGTCTTATAGGTGAGATAGATAATCTTATGATGAAGATTTCTATGCGACAAGTTTTACAATGGCAAGAGCAGGGTATGGGCTGTGGTAAAATTTCTATAAATCTTTCCGCTAGACAATTAGCCTCGAAAAATTATATAGAAGAATTAAAAGAGACTATAGCTATCATAGGCTTGGAAACGAAATTTATAGAGATAGAAATTACAGAAACACATATTATGGAAGATCCTAATTATGCTATGGAAATATTAAATAAAATAAGAGATTTAGGTATCAGTATAGCTATAGATGATTTTGGTACAGGGTACTCTTCTCTTGCTTATTTGAAAAAACTACCTGTTTCTAAGTTGAAAATTGATCGAAGTTTTGTGATGGATTTACCAAAAGATTCTGATGATGTTGTTTTAGTGAAAACTATCATCTCTTTAGCTAAAAACTTGGGTTTAGAGGTTATTGCTGAAGGGGTTGAAGAGAAAGAACAAGTTGACTTTTTAGTGGAGCAGGGGTGTTACGAGATTCAAGGATATTACTTTTCAAAACCTCTCTCAAAAGAGGACTGTGAAAAGTTTTTAATCACTTTCTAAAGCGAAATCCCTCTTTTTCTAAAAGGGAACGAAGTTTCTCTTTGAGTTCCCCTTGAAATTCCATCATATTGTTCTTAAAACTACCACCACAACCAAGAGACTTTTTAAGCTTTTTAACTAACTCATTTGCCTCTTTTCTTTCGAGAGAAAATTCACCTACTAAAGTGACTGTTTTACCTCGTCGTTTCTCTTTTGCAAAGTAAAGATTATGTTTTTGGGGTGCTAGAATGATATGTGTAGATTTTTTTTTGGTTGGAGTTTGTACTTCACCCCAACCATCATTTATATTTGCCCCTATAAAGAGGTCTAGTTTTTTGCCTCGGCTCATTATTTTACATCTTGAATAAGAAAGCTTACACCCTCTTTTTCAAAAGTAGTATTTTGTGTACATGTAAGTATATCTTCATAGCTATAAGTGTTATGATTATATACAGCAACAACCACTTTATCATCTTTTTTTAAGAAGGTAGTTTCTCCATAAGGAGTGTATCTTGTTGCCCCTATACTGATGATGGCATTTTTTGGATTGTTAGCATTTTTGATATAGTTTTTTAAATCTTCAAGTGGACCAAACTCTTCTTGTGTATTGATTTGATTAACAATCCAGTTTGTAAGTTTGTCATAAAAATAACTATAGCCATGAAGTTCCACATTTTCACCATAAGCATGAACTGCTCCATCACGCACTAAAAAGCTACAAATAGAGAACTTATCCATAATGCCACCCTCTGCAAATTTATCTATGGTAAAATGGGTAGCACTGATACCTTTAGAGTTAGTACCCCAATTCTTTTTATCACTAATTTTATCTGCACCAGCTATACGGATAGAACAGTCATTATATGCACAGAAATGTATAGGATTTAATCTCAAAAGTGTACCATTTTCATCATAAATAAGTTTACATGTAAGAGCAACTTCTGGTTCTGCTTGAACATTTACATCTTCTTGAGGTAATGTTATGGTATCACTTGAAAGAGGATAAGTAAAGAGTTTCTTTTTTGGATAAGTGCTATTAAGTGAAAAAGGTTCACTTGGAAGATAAAAAGGAAACATCCCTTTTGGGGCTGCCTCATCCTCTGTTATGATCTCTTTAAAATCTTCAGCTTCACCTGCTTGATCTAGGTGAAGTGCGAAATTTCCTGCAATGCCAAGTCCTAAGTAGTTTGTAAAATCTTGCATTATTTTATCTTTCCTGCTTCTTTTGCTATTGCAAACTCTTCATAGCTTCCTTCGAAGTCTGTATAAGTACCATCTTCGTGTAGTTCTATAATGCGTGTTGCAAAAGCGTCAAGTAACTCTCTATCGTGAGAAACACAAATAACATTACCATTAAACTCGTGAAGTGCTTCACCTAAAGCGACAATTGCTTCAAGGTCAAGGTGGTTAGATGGTTCATCAAGTAACAAAAAGTTTCCGCCCTCAAGCATCATTTTACTAAGCATCATACGGTGTTTTTCACCACCTGAAATACTTATAACAGATTTTTCTTGTTGCTCTCCATTAAAGAGCATACGCCCAAGACAGTTTCTTATCTCTGCAATTTCTCTTTTTGGATCAAAGGCTCGTAACCAATCATAAAGAGTACCATCACCTTCAATGATGTCTGCTGTGTCTTGTGGAAAGTATGAGTTTTCAATCGTTGCACCCCATTTTACTTCACCACCACAGCTAGGCTTAATCTCCTCCATTAGAATTTTCATAAGAGTAGTTTTCCCAACACCATTACCACCGATAAGGGCTATTTTTTCTCCTGGATTTACTTTAAAGCTTATATCTTTAAGTACTTCATTGTCATCATAAGCATGGCAAATATTTATAACATCTAGTGCTTCATCACCCATTACTCTTTTTGCTTTAAAAACTATAGAGGGATCACGACGAGAAGAGGGCTTTATGTCTTCAATGTTAAGTTTTTCAAGTTGTTTCTGTCTTGAAGTTGCTTGTTTTGCTTTAGAAGCATTAGCACTAAAACGACGAACAAATGCTTCGAGTTGTTCTTTTTCTTTAAGTTTTTTAGCATTGTCAAGTTCCATCTGTTTTGCCATAACATTAGCAGCGATATACCAGTCATCATAATTACCAGTAAATTCACGAATTTTTTGGTAATCTACATCTAAAATATTTGTTACAACAGCATTTAAGAAGTGTCTATCGTGAGAGATAACAACCATAGTACCGTCATGGCGTTGAAGTTCATTCTCTAGCCAGCTAATTGTTTCAATGTCAAGGTTATTTGTAGGTTCATCGAGAAATAAAACATCAGGTTTTGGATAGAGAACTTGTGCTAAAAGTACTTTAAATTTATCTGCACTATCTAGCGTACTCATAGCGTTATGATGTTGCTCAGCGGGGATACCAACATTTTCTAAGATTTTTGCAATGTTGATGTCATACTCGTAAGTTGGATCCTCTTCAACACAGATTGTTTCAAGTTCTGCAAGACGGTTATTTACTGCATCATCTTCAAAATCACCTGTAGCGTAGAGTTCCTCTTTTTCTTTAATTGCATCATAAAGGCGTTTGTTTCCGTATAAAACAGCATCTAAAATAGTGTAATTTTCAAAGGCAAATTGGTTTTGCCCTAAAACACCAACTTTATACTGTTTTGGGATGATAACTTCACCCTCATACTCATTAATTTGTCCAGATAATATTTTTAGAAAAGTTGTTTTTCCAGCACCATTAGCACCGATAAGACCGTAGCGTTTATGTCGGTCAAGTTTTAAGTTTATCTCTTGAAACAGAACTCTGTTTCCGTATCGCATAGTTAGATTTTGTACTGTTACCATTGTCGTTTGCCTATAGAAGATTTTTCGCGATTATAGCTAAGTATTGTTTAAAAAGTGATTACTTCATTACAACTCTATTGCGACCATTTTCTTTTGCTTCATAGAGTGCATCATCAACATCTTTAAAAAGTTGTTGTAGAGAGGCTTCAGCATGGCAATGTACGATACCTATACTTACTGTAATATGCCCCACGATAGTGAATTTATATTTTTCTATACTAGTACGCAATTTTTCAGCAAGTTCATAAGAAGCTTCTTTACTTATTTCAGGAGCAAGGAGCATAAACTCTTCACCTCCCCAACGACCAAATTTATCACTTTTTCGTATATTTTTTTTGATGATTTGTGTAAATTTTTTTAAGACATCATCACCAACATTATGTCCATAAGTATCATTAACGACTTTAAAATGATCTATGTCAAACATAAGGAGGGCAAACTCTTTTTTATAGCGTTTTGCTCGTTGGAGTTCTTCTTCTATGTATTCATTAATCTTGTATCTATTATAGATTTGGGTAAGGGTATCTTTTGTTGCAAGATTTTTAAGTTTTTTTGTCATCTCTATAGTTTTTGTTATATCTTGGCTCGTGGAGACAAAATATTTTATTTCACCAGTTTTTTCATCGAGCACAGGGGTGATTGTTTCTTCTTCATAGTAAAGCTCACCATTTTTCTTTTTGTTAATGAAAGTGTTATGGTAAATTTGTTTGTTTAGAATGCTTTGCCAAAGTTCTTTATAACAAGCAGTATCATTTTTACCAGATTTAAAGATGTTGTTTGTTTGTCCTAGTATCTCCTCTTTTGTATAGCCTGTATGTTTTAAAAGAGCATTATTTACATAGATAATATGTCCATTTACACTTGTAATGCGTACCATTTCATCCATCTGTTGTATGGCTTGTGCTAAAAGAGAAAGTTTCTCTTGTGTATGTATAAAGTCAGATACATCAACGACCATAGCCATTCCTGCATAACTATTTGCTATTTTGAGTGTTGAAGCACTTATTCGAAAAATTTTTTCTTCATTTGTTTTTGTTGTTATTTTTAAGTCTGAGTACTCTTTTTGAAACTCTTCACCTTGAAGTCTTCTTTTCGCAATTTTATGGAAAGGTTCTTGCATCTCTTTTGGTAGTAACATCCATGGTTGTGTAGTGAGTAACTCTTTTTCTGTATATCCAGTAAGATTACAAAAAGCTTGATTTACATAGATAAAATTTTCTTGGTAAATAAAAATACCAACTTGTGTATTTTCTGAAATTTTTCTAAATTTTTCTTCACTCTCTTTGAGATTTTGTGTAGCTTGGGCATTTTGATAAAATTTTATAAGTTTGAGTAACTTTTCTTCAAGTATTGAAAGATCAATAGGCTTGAGTATATATCCATCTGCTTGCATCTCTATAGCATCAAGAAGGTACTCACTTTCACTATGCGCACTAATGAAAATAAGAAGTTGATCAGGGGTTATGCGTTTAATCTCTTTTGCCATATCTATACCATTTTTTATAGGCATACGAATATCTGAAATAACAATGGCAGGATGATGTTCTTTATATAATATTAAAGCTTCTTCTCCATTAGATGCAGTATAGAGTTGTGTACAAAAACGGGAAATAAACCGTGCAAGTCTTTCCCGTATGCTTTGTTCATCTTCAACATATAAAATAGTTAAGTTTTGTTTAGTTGTCATTAAAATCTATCCTAAATACAGCACCATCTTGTATATTTGCTACACTTAATTTTGCTTTGATATTTTTTTCTATAATTATTTTAGCCATATAAAGTCCCATACCTGTTCCTTTACCTTCCTCTTTTGTCGTAAAATAGGGTTCAAAAATTCTGTCAATAATGTTAGCATCTATCCCTCCTGCATTATCTTTAATAGCTATAGAGTTATTTGCGAGTTCTATAATGATTTTACCATTTGTAATCTTGTTTTCAACTAAAGCATCTTTTGCATTGTTAATAAGGTTTAAAATAACTTGTTGCAATTCATTTTTATAGCTTGTGAGTGTAAAACTTTCTCCTATAATGGAAACTTCAATATTATTGTTAAGGAGTTGTGCTTGTTGTAAAAATACAGTTTTTTGTATAGCTTCTTTGACATCAAAAGTTTCTTTTGTTTTATCTGTTCTATAAAAATTTCTAAAATCATCAATAGTATGCGACATAAACATAATAATTTTTTTACTAGAGCTTATAAAAGTATTGACATAATGTTCATCAACTATACCATCTTCATAATCATACTTCAAGTTTTGAATGGTAATACTGAGTTCATTAAGGGGTTGTCTCCATTGGTGTGCTATGGCACCTATCATTTCACCCATCGAAGCAAGTTTTGATTGTTGTTGGAGCAGGTCGAATTGTGCTATGTTTTCTTTTGTCTTTTTGTTGACAAGTTTTTCAAGATTTTCATTAAGTTGGTGTAACTCTTCCGTTCTCTCTTGTACTTTTTGTTCTACTTCTTGTTTAGATTTATTAAGTTTTTCAATCATAATTTGAAGAGATTTTGAGAGTTCTCCTATCTCATCATTTGTTTGTATAGCTTGAAAATTAACGATAGTATCATCTTGAGAATGGGCTATATTCTCTGCCTTTTGTGTTAATTTTACGAGTGGAGAAATCAAAAAACGCACAAGTATAAGTAAAATAAGTGCGATGATAAAGGAAACTATAAGCATATATATAAAAAGTTTTCTTTGGTAATCTTGTGATTGTTGTTGTAAAAATTTATCGGTCATTGTTAGTGCTAAAATGAGATACCGATTTGAGGTTACATAAATTTTTGTATAAGCAAAAGCGTATTTATTTTGAAAATATTTTTCTTTCTTGAGATTAAAATCATCTGTAATTTTATACGAGGTATGTAAATCAAAACCAAAAGTTTTTGTTTCATCTCTATTATAGAGATAGTAGCCATTTTCATTTGCTAAGAAAATATGTTTGTTTTTATCTTGTATATCTTTTAACGGATCAAAAAGTGTGTAGATGTTGGCGTTGATAATGAGTATAGCAAAAATTTTATGTTGAAAATATATAGGAATGGCAATTCTAATGGTTGGAAGATGGGGTATTTCTATTTTTCCATATTCTCTATTGAGATTAATCTTTGATATAAAAACATTATGGGGTTTAAGTTTTATAGCAGATTGAAAATAGCTTCTTTGTGCTTTGTTTTGTAATTCTTGTGCCTCTTTTATATAAAGAGTACCACTTTGATTTTTTATAGCAACGATAAGCTCTTGACCACTCCTATGTATAAGTCGAACATTAAAGTATGCTGTATTATGAGAAAGGAGTGAAAGAAAGTTTTTTTGGAGCATATTTTGAATATCATCAAGTGTCATATTTGTTTGTGCATCATAATGATATTTGTTATTGTAAGCTCTATAAAAAGCTTTAAGATTATCATCATTTGTCAAAAGTTGTGCATCATAATGCACTCGGTCTATATTTTCTTTTATCTTTTTTGTATCTTGTGTAAGTTCAAATTCTAGGTTATCTAAAATATTGTTTTTAAAGTATTCAACCATCAGATTATAAGATAAAAAAGAGACAATTAAGATTCCCATCCCTGCTACGATAAAGCTTCCTATAGCTACTTTGGATGGAAGACTAATCTTCATAGCTATAATCCTCTAAGATTTTTTTTGCAATTTTATAAGTTTTTTCTGTTACTTCATAAACATCAGATGGATTTTTTTCTTGAAGATTTTTTAGATTTTTATCTTGTGTTTCTATCCCAAAATAGATACGAATTTCTGAAATTGTTCCACTAATGATACGAAGTGCATTATATACAGTTGTTGGGGTTATCAGAGAATCTTTAGGTAGTGCTACTCTTGCTGATTGAATATTTGCCCGTTGTTTAATCTTTTGAAGTGTATCCATAAGTTGATTACTCATAAGAAATACATCAGATGGGCGTTTGTTACTATAGATTTTTTTTTCAATCTTAAAACAGTGTCCTGTAAAAAATATAGCAACTTTTTGTAAGTCATTTTCTATTTTTCTAGCAAGAAGATATGTCTCGTTTGGTGTGTATTCTTGGTTTAAAATAGCATCCAGTTCATAAGAGAGTTTCCATAAATTGTCATAAACATCAGAGGGCGTTTTGTCATTGTACTCTTTTTTATGTTGGTAATCTCTATACGCGATAAGATGGTAATTAGGATACAAAAGATTAATCTCATCATCAAGTCGTAAAATGAGTTCATACACTTCACTAGGTGTGATCTGTGTATTTGGAGAGGAGGGGATTTGTGATGGTGTAAAACCTTCTAGTTCTCGAAGTTTTGCAATTTTTTCAAGATTTTCTAAACCTTTTACATAAACATGAATAGGCTTAAGACCATAAATATATGTAGTGTTTTTTGTTTTAACTTTAATCCCTTTTTTATCTTTTATCATTGCAACTTTTTCTAAAATAAATTCACTGAGTGCATAGACATCAGATGGTGTTTTGATGAGTGAATTTTTTGGGTATTGATTAAGTACTTTGTCAAAAGAAAAATCGGGTAAAAGAGCTATGGCATATTCTAAGTTTTGTACGACATCAGATGGTGTTTTTTTCTCTTGTATTTTTGTAAGTGCAAAACTTCTTTCAACACCTAGTCTTCTTGAAATTCTGTTGAGTTCTGCTGAAACTGTTTGTAAAGAATCATATACTTCAGTAGGGGAGATAACTTTTTGTTCTATTGTTGGAACAGGAACAGGTTCCATCCAAAGTTTTTTCTCCACAGTATGAATTTTCTGTATAAGTGAAACAGAAGTGTAAAGTGCATGATTTGGATGAAGATTGTTCTTTTTTTTTGGTAAATGAATTTTTATATGCTCGTGTTGTGTAGAGCGTAAAAATTGTATTTGTTGTACAATTTGTTTTGAAAGTATATAAACATCACTAGGGGTGAAACCTTGTCCTAAAAGTTTATCAAAACCAAGAGAAATCATCCAAAGTTCTCTATACACATCAGAAGGAGTTTTGTTTGTATAGTGCTGAGGTTGAAATGCTACATTTTGTAAAATGGATTTGTTTTTTAATAAAAAAGCAACTTCAATTTTAAGTCTTTCTACATTGTTATAAACATCTTGTGGCGTGATATCTCGAGGTGGTACGGGTGGTACCGTTATCAGACCAAAATCATGAATTTCTCTATATTTATTGACTTTTGTAAGAATTTCTAAAGTTTTTTGTATAACATGGCGAGGTTTTTTTTGCTCTTGTATGCCTATGGTAGGAAATGTTGTATCAATTCCATTTTCCTTACGCAACTCTTTTACCAATTTTTTAAGGACCATTGATTCTTGATAAACATCAGATGGTGTTTTTTGTGCTGAAAAAAGGGTGATAGACCCAACTAGTAGTAGTAAAATTATTTTCATAAAACCCCCTATTTACTTACTATTATAAGATATATAAATTAAATTCTTCCTTTTATTTGATACAATGGTATTATGCAAATAAGAGAAATGACATTAAAAGAGCTAGATAGTATATATAAACTGATACAACAGCTATATAAAGATTTAGCGTATAAAGAATTTGAAGATTTAATGTATGATATGCGACATATAGAGTATAAGATGTTAGGTGTGTTTGATGATGATATTTTAGTATGCTATGCAGGGGTTAGCATACAAACAAACCTTTATGATAAACGACATCTTTTTGTCTTTGACTTTATAGCCGATACCTTACATGTAAAAGAAGAGTATAGAAGACAGCAGTATGAAAATGGTATGCTTCATTACCTTAGTAGCTATGCAAAAAGTGGTATGTGCGAAAAAGTTGTTTTTGCACAACATCTATAAAAATTATTTTGAAATATTTGAAAGCATAACAACTAATTTATAAAATATTTGCTTCTTGTAGATTTGTACATAATATACTTCTTGACATAAAAATGAGTGTGGAAATCATGAACTTAAACTTCCACAATTTATGCTGGAGTGGTTCACGCACAACACTTTTTAAATTTTTTGCCACTACCACATGGGCAGAGAGTATTTCGTTCTATCTTTGTGTTAAAGAGTTCTCCGTCGTGGTATTTCCATACACCATTTTCTTGGATGAAGTGGCTTTTTTCATGTAAAACACCCATTTTTCCATTTTCTTTATAGTAAGCTTTAAACTCTACTATATCTTCATAATCATCCACAACATCAAGTTTCAGCCATTCAATCTCTGGCATCATTTTAAGCTCTTGTAAAGTTTGAGATGTGGAAGTTTCTGCTATATACTTCCAATCTCTTTTTACAAATGCGTTGTAACGACTTATCATTAATGCTTTTGGTGTCATCTAGTTTTTACTGTTAAAAATAAGTACACGATTATTTTCACTATCTGTTACAAAAAGTTCACTATTTGTTATCGCAACACCATCAGGAAAACATAAGCTACTTGCTGTTATTTTTGTACAATTTATATCTCGAGTATTCATATCTTTTTGTCCTAGCACAACATCTGCTGGAGTGAAATTTTTTGTTGGAAAAGTATTCCATATAAGTACTCTATTGTTCCCATAGTCTGCTATAAAAAGTTGTTTAGAATTAGAAGTAACACCATCATATGGATGTCGTAGTGTTCGTGCTGTTGGATGGCTATCTTTTTGTCCATCTTGATCATCATCATTTAGTGCTTGCATATCAAAATTATTTTGTCCTAGAACAACATCTGCTGGAGTAAAATTTTCTGTAGGAAAAGTATTCCATATAAGTGTTCTATTGTTGAAATAATCGTTGATAACAAGTTTTTTTCCATCACTCCACATACCATTTGGAGAATGAAATGTCCGTGCTGTTGGATGGTTGTCTTCTTTGCCATCTTGATCATCATCATTTGCTATACAAGTTGTCAAACTATTTTGTCCTAGTACAAAATCTGCAGAGGCATTATTTTCAGTAGGAATATGGTTATAAATGAGTACTCTATTGTTATCATCACTAATAAGGAGTTTATCACCAACAACAAGAATATTTGACAAAGTAAACTGCTGAGCATTACAAATAGTAGTTCTATTGTCTTCATTATTATTACTATATAAGTCTGCTTGACCAATGACAATGTCGGCAGAAGCATTGTTTTCAGTAGGAATAGTGTTGTAAATAAGTACTCTATCATTGTCATAATCAGCTACTAAGAGTTTGCCATTTGCGACGATGACATTTCCTGGACCAGAAATTAAGTTTGCTGTTGTTTTGTTTAAATCTGAACTTGTTAAGCTAGCTTGACCTATAACATAGTCGGCATTTGCATTATTTTTAGTAGGAATAGAGTTATAGACTAATATTCTATTTCCTTCATAGTCAGAGATAAAAAGTTTTCCATTATTAATGTAAGCATTATCATATAAAAAACCACGAAATCGATTAGCACTTATATTTCCCTCAGAGCTAGATTCAGTGCTATTGAAATCTTTTTGACCTATAACAACATCAGCTTTTTGTGTATTTGTAAATGTTAAGAATGTTGTTGGTTCTTGTGTTGATGTGTAAGAATGATGACATCCATTTAAAAGTAGCATTAATGGTAAAGACAAGGCTAATAGTGAGAGTTTTTTTGTTTTGTAGTTCATAGTATTCCTTTTTAGTATGTAAGGAACTATTTTACTCTTATATATATTAAATAATAATAATTTTATTTTTTTTAGTGAATTTAAATGCTTCTACTGATATAATCATTGTATTACGCTACACAAAATCAAGAGGAAAGTTTATGAAAACAAAATCGCTTTATATAGCGGGACAAGAAAAAAATAGTGGGACACTTTTTGTTTCTATGGGGATGATGGAATTGGTAAAACGAAATGTACATCGTGTTGCATTTTTTCGACCTATTATTTATGATAAATCTGTAAAAGAGAGTGATATAAGTTTTATTTTAGAACGATATAAACTTGATATAGAATACGATTTGTGTTATGGTTTTGATATATCTGAAGTGGAAGAGATGATAGCAAAAGGTGACGATACACAACTCATAGAAGCACTTATTACTCAGTTTAAAAAGCTTGAAGATAGTTACGATTTTGTGGTGTGTGAAGGGATTCATCACTCTTTATTTACAACAACTATGAGTTATGATCTTAATGTATCTATAGCGAAAAATTTTGCCTCTCCTTATATAAATATCATTAACGCCAAAGATAAAAGCGTTAAAGAGATTTATGAAGACATTATGATTGAAAACAAATATATAGAAGAACAGGGTTGTGTACATTTTGCAACTTTTATTAATCGTGTAGTTCCATCACATATAGTTTCCTTAGAACAACAATTAGAATCTATACCTTATACATGTTTTTTACTTGAAGAGTTAGAAGAGTTAAATCTTCCAACTATAGAAGATGTTATAGAGGGACTTCAAGCACAAGCTATTCTTCTCAATGAACATGACCATACAAGGATTATACGGGGAGTTAAAGTTGCTGCTATGAGTTTAAATAACTTTTTAGATCACATAGAAGAAGATGATTTAGTCATTGTCCCCGCTGATAGAAGTGAAATTATTTTGGGGCTTTTTGGTGCATTGCATTCTAATGCTTACCCAAATATTAGTGCTATAGTGTTTCCTTTTTCTATGGAATTACATGTAAATATTGCAAAATTATTGCATGGCTTAGATAGTTTTCAAATACCTATACTCTCGGCTTCTGGTGATACTTATCAAACAGCACAAAAAGTTATGCAAGTTCATGCGAAATTGCGTGTTGAGAGTGAAAGAAAAATAGCACTTGCCTTAGGTCTTTTTACAAAAAGTGTTGATGTTCGTATGTTGGAAAGAAAAATAGCTACGACTTATAATGAAATAATGACACCTCAAATGTTTGAATATAAACTTTTTGCAATGGCTCAAGCAAATAAAAAAACGATTGTTTTACCCGAAAGTAATGATGAAAGAGTTTTGCGTGCTGCTGAAATTATTTTACGAAGAGATGTGGCAAATATCATACTTTTAGGAGAAGAAAAGGTTTTAAAAGAGACTTACTTGCGTTTGGGACTTAATCTCGATAAAGCTAAAATAATAAATCCTAATGATGAAACATTAGTTGAAGAGTTTACTCAAGCATTTTTTACTATGCGTAAACATAAAGGGCTAACGCTTGATGTTGCACGAGATACTATGAGTCATATAAGTTACTTTGCAACAATGATGGTAGCACTTGGGTATGCAGATGGTATGGTCAGTGGTGCTGTACATTCTACCGCAGATACTATGAGACCAGCATTACAAATCATCAAAACAAAAGAGGGGGTAAGTGTTGTTTCAAGTGTCTTTTTTATGTGTATGGCAACAAAGGTTTTAGTGTATGGTGATTGTGCTATTAATCAAGATCCAGATGCTAATACATTAGCAGACATAGCTATAGCTTCTGCACATACTGCTGAACTTTTTGGAATTATGCCAAAAGTAGCTATGCTCTCTTACTCAACAGGGGAAAGCGGTAGTGGTGCTGATGTCCAAAAAGTGCGTGAAGCAACACTCTTGGCAAAACAGAAAGTAGCAAATCTTCTCATTGAAGGTCCTATACAGTATGATGCAGCGATAAACAAAGAGGTAGCAGAGAAAAAATTACCAAATTCACCAGTAGCAGGGGAAGCAAATGTATTTATATTCCCAGATTTAAATACAGGAAACAATACCTATAAGGCGGTGCAAAGAAGTAGTGGTGCTGTTGCCATTGGTCCTATCATTCAAGGGTTACGAAAACCTATAAATGATTTAAGTAGAGGATGTTTAGTAGCAGATATTGTCAATACTGTTGCTATTACAGCTATTCAAGCGAGTCAAATATGAAAATTTTAGTTTTAAATTCGGGAAGTTCATCGTTAAAATGTAAACTCTTTGCCATGCCAGAGGGGGATTTACTTTATGAAAAAACAGTAGAACATATAGGAGAAGAGGGAAAAAATATAGCTAATCATCATCAAGCATTAGATACTTTAGCTATAGATTTTACTCAAGTTGATGTTATTGGACATCGGGTTGTTCATGGTGGGGAAGATTTTAGTCAAAGTAGAATCATTGATACTGAGGTTATGCAAACATTGCAAAATCTCATTCCCTTAGCGCCACTTCATAATCCAGCAAATATAGAGGGAATTGTAACGGCTAAGCATAAAGCACCACATATACCACAAGTAGCAGTTTTTGATACAGCTTTTCATGCAACACTTGAAAAAAAAGCTTACATGTACGCTTTATCCTATAAACTTTATGAACAATTTTCCATAAGAAGATATGGGTTTCATGGCACAAGCCATAATTATCTTATGCAAGAAGCTTCTTCTCTTTTAGCAAAGGAAGCTTCCTCTTTAAATCTTATTACACTTCATTTAGGCAATGGTGCGAGTGTTTGTGCCATTGAAAATGGCAAAAGTATAGATACATCTATGGGATTTACCCCTTTAGAAGGTCTTGTTATGGGAACACGAAGCGGAGATATTGATCCAGCTATTGTTTTATATCTTCAAAGGGAACTTGCTATGAGTGTTTCTGAGGTAGATACACTCTTAAACAAAAAATCTGGTTTACTTGGGTTATGTGGGGAAAATGATGTTCGTAACATTACACAAAGAGAAGATACATTAGCAAAACTTGCTATAGATATAATGGTTCGACGCATTCAAAAATATATAGGTTCATATATGGTTTTACTAGAAGGTCGTGTTGATGCACTTGTTTTTAGTGGTGGTATAGGGGAGCATTCGGAAGTTATTCGTAAAAAAGTGCTTGATAATGCAATGTTTGCAAATATGAAAAGTTTAGTAATCGAAACAAATGAAGAGTTAGCGATTGCTAGAGAGTGTTATAAAATAATAAAGTAGGAAAAATAAATAAAGAGAAAAAAATATAAATCCCGAAAGGGATTTATAAAAAAGTGTAAAAACTTAGATAGCAGTTACATTTTCAGCTTGTGGTCCTTTTTGACCTTCACCGATTTCGAAAGTAACTCTTTGACCTTCTGCTAAAGAAACTCTACCACCATTTGGGTTGTTTACTTGACGGAAATGTACGAATACATCTTTTCCACCATTGTCTTGTTGAATAAAACCATAACCTTTTTCATCGTTGAACCATTTAACTGATCCGTCTACTAATTGTGCCATTGTATAGCCTTGTATATAAATTTGTGTAAAAATTGGAGAAGTCTTTAGGAGGTTTTAACACGGGTAGAGCAAAAATCACACTAAAGATGAATTCACGCCTCATCTTTCACTTGGTGGTAGTATAGCGGAATAATTTCCAATTACCAACCTTTTTGGTGTAATTAGGTAAATTCTTTTGTAATTCGTTGATTTTTGTCGTGAGGATGGGAAATATATGTGTTTTAAGTTATTTTAAATTTTTATTATCGTAAGATTGATTTCAAAATTAAACTCTAATGGATTCATATAATGAAGAGTTATCTATATAAGATAGTACGAAAAGATAGGCTAGAAGATGTATTTGTTGAAAATTTTCAAGAGATTTCTGCAAGTGATGCTGTTTTAATTCAGATTTTTTCTGGAGCGGATGTTGTGTTTTTTCGTAAACTTTGTTCTTTTTTACATAAACATTTTCCTAATGCTTACATTATAGCTACTTCTACAGATGGTGAAATCATCCATGATACTATATTAACAGAAGAAACAGTTATAAGTATTTCTCTCTTTGATGCTACAACACTACAAACGCATTACACCCCTTTAGAAGAAGATAGTTTTAGTATGGGGGTTGCTCTTGCAAAAAAATTAGTTGTACAAAATACAAAGTTGCTCATAACCTTTAGTGATGGTATAGCATCTAATGGGGAAGAATTTTTAAATGGTATCTACTCGGTAGCTCCTGATGTAAAGGTCGCTGGTGGTCTTGCTGGGGATAATGCACACTTTAAACAGTGTCACATAGGATGTAATGGTGATTTGTATGATAATGGTGCTGTAGGCGTTGCTCTAAATTCAGATGTGTTAGTTGTTGAGAGTTTATATAACTTTGGATGGGAAACTATAGGTATTAAACATCGCATAACTAAATCTGTCGCAAATAGAGTGTATGAGATTGATGGGATGAAAGCTATTGATTTTTATACAAAGTATTTAGGAACAGATATATCTAATGATTTACCGAGAATGGGTGTAGAATTTCCTTTAATTTTAAAAAGAGATGGTATAGATATAGGAAGAGACTGTATAGCAAAGCATGAAGATGGTAGTCTTACTTTTGCGGGCAATCTTCCTGAAGATGAAGATGTATATCTTGGTATAGGTAAAAGCAAAAAAATTTTAAGTAATGGTGTCAAAGAAATTGACATCGTTTCAGAGAGTTTTTTTATTTACTCTTGTATGGCAAGAAGAAGATTTCTTCCTAAACTTATAATAAGAGAGATTAAACCTTTTGCTTCTCTTGCACCAACGATAGGCTGTTTTACTTATGGAGAGTTTTATACTTTTCATAAGCCTGAATTGTTAAATCAGACATTAACAGCAGTAGCACTTTCTGAACAACCTTGTCAAAAAAGTTTTTTTCCATATAATAAAGATTTAGATAAAGAGCTTACCCATGAAGATAAAACTTTTATTGCTCTTATGAATGTGATAGATATGACAACACAAGAACTCAAGAGTGAAACACAGCGATTAGCTCAAGCAAAAGAGGAATTAAGAGCTAAAAACAATACGCTTCAACTGATGCAAGAGATGGCTCGCATAGGGAGTTGGGAACTTGATTTACAAACACAAAAGATTAGTTGGTCAAAAGAGAGTTATGTCATACATAATGTAAATCCTTCGCAACAAGCACCGACACTACAAGAGTTCATTGAGCTTATAGTCCCTGAAGATAGAGAAAAAATAGCACAACTTAGTGAGATTTGGAATGCTCCATATCAAGATGACAAAGTACATACTGTTGAGTTACGCATACAAAGAAATGATGGTAAAATACTAACACTTTTAGAAAATGGAAAAATTGTTTATGAGGATGATAAGGCAGTAAAAATCATAGGAGTAACTTTAGATATAACAGAGTTACGGGTACAAAATGCCATTTTATCACAACAAGCAAAACTCGCACAGATGGGTGAGATGATAAATATGATAGCCCATCAATGGAGACAACCTCTTAATGCAATAAGTGCTGCTTCTATTAAACTTAACATGCAAAGTGAAATGGGACTTATAACAGAAGAAAGCATTCAGCAGTCTAGTGCATTTATAGAAGAGATGACACAGATTATGTCACAAACTATTAATGATTTTATAGACTTTACGAAGCCAAATACACAAAAAGAGAAAGTGGAACTTAACTTTGTATTGCAAGATATTTTAAAAATTATGGGAACACAGTTAGAAAATCATAACATAGAACTTAATCTTGACATAGAAGAGGGACTTTTCCTTGTTACTTATAAAAAAGAGTTAGAGCATGTTCTCATTAACATCATCTCAAATGCAAGAGATGCTCTTGATACTCATCGTGAAAACGATAAAAAAATAGATATAAAAATGTATAAAGATGAAGAGCGTTGTATCATTGAAATAAGTGATAATGCAGGGGGTATACCAGAAGATACACTTGAGCGTATTTTTGAACCTTACTTTACAACAAAAGAGACAGACAAAGGAACAGGATTGGGGCTTTATATGAGTAGAAAAATAGCAAGAGAACATTTAGATGGAAAACTTTATGCACAAAACATTCCAGATGGTGCTAAATTTATACTTTCAATAAGACGATGTAATGCATAATAATATAAAAGAAGTTTATAAAACACTTACGATACTTTGTGTAGAGGATGACCCTTATATCGCAGAAATCTATGATGATATGTTTAGTTTGATGTTTAAAAAAGTTTACATTGCTCACGATGGTATAGAGGGTGTTCAATATTTTGAAAAAGAGAAAATAGATATTATTTTAACAGACTATAAAATGCCTTTATGTGATGGGTTAGAGATGAGTGAAAGGATTCGTCAAATAGACGCTACCATACCTATCATCATGGTAACTGCACTTGAGAGTTTGGAAATGCTTAAAAAAGTTATAGATGTTAATATAACAAGTTTTTTAAAAAAACCTTTTACTACTGAGACAATGTATAGTTCTTTTAACCTTGCTGTAAAGTCCATTATAGCAGATAGATTACTTGTCCAAGAGCAAATGGAAAAAATCTTATATAGTGATTATCAAGAAAATTTAACTTATGCAAAAGAGAAACAGATTATTAAAAATGATTTAGAAGATTGTCATAAATTTTTGCATTATCATTGTGATATATTTTATAAATCAAAAGACACCCTTAGCGGTGATAGTTATCTTATAAAGCAAATCTCTGAAGATGCCATTTTTGTTTTTATCGTTGATGGTATGGGGAAAGGGATTTCTGCTTCTGTTACGGCTATGATGTGTAGTGCATTTTTGAATTATAAGGTAGAACAGTTGAAAAAGCAGGGAACTTTTTCTTTAGAAAGTCTTATAGCAAGTCTTTATGAATTTATACATTCTAATCTTCTTGAAGAGGAAGTTATCTCTGCAAATTTCATCTATTTAAATGGTATAGATGAAGAGATGCACTATGCTACCTTTTCTATGCCTCCTATACTTTATATGCTCAAAGGTGATGATACAGTTCGTAAAATACGATCAAATAATCCTCCTATGGCAAATTATACGACAAACTTTACCGTGGAGAGTTGTAGTATGAAAGATGTTTCAAAAATGCTTATATATAGTGATGGTTTAAATGAAAATACTCTCAAAAACTCTGCTAATTTGTACAATGTTCATCTTAAAGATGATTTTAAAATAGCTACAGATAAGGATTCTTTTGAAAAATTAAGAGAACATAAAGTTGAAGGTCAAGAAGATGATATAACTTACTTATTTTTAAGAACAGAGGTATTATAAATCTATGCAAAAAGAAAAAAAATTACCAGTAACAAAACGACTTACTCTTTTATATGTTGAAGATGACGCTGTTTCACGAGAGCAACTGCGTGATGTTTTTGAAATGTTGTTTGCTTCTGTTACCACTGCATGTAATGGAGCAGATGGTTTTGAAAAATATAAACAAAAGAGTTATGATATAGTTATAACAGATATTAATATGCCTAAAATGGATGGTTTAGAACTTATAGAAGCGATAAAAAAAATCCATAGTGAGCAAAAAGTTATCATCATCTCTGCACATAGTGATTCGGCTAAACTTTTACAAGCTATAGAATTAGGCGTAGATAACTTCATTATTAAGCCTGTAAAGTTAAAACAACTTAATCAAATTCTTCATAAAGTTTCACAGTATATTCAAGCAGAAAGGCTTATGCATGCTTATCAAGAGGAGTTAGAAACGGAGCTTGAGAAAAAAACTGCTAAACTTATGATGCAAGTGATTACAGATGAGCTTACAGGTCTGCATAATCGTAATGCTTTAATGCAAGAGAGTGATAAAGAGTTACATAAAGTTCTACTACTTTTAAATATAGATAATTTTGATAGTATGAATGTTACTTATGGCTATGATAATGGTGATAAAGTTTTACAGTATGTTGCTAAGTACTTAAAATCTCGTGTATCGAGTAGTTGTGTTGTGTATAGATTAGGAGCAGATGAATTTGCTATAGTTACTTATACGAAAACATTAGAAGAGATGTATGCTTTTGCTCAAAATTTGCAAGAAGAGATGAATGATCTCTCTATAGATATACTGAGTTCTCATATTAAGCTTACTTTTACTATGGCACTTACAGAAGGCAAAGAATGTTTACTTAAAAAAGCACATATTGCCTTGAAAGATACACACAATATCGGTAGAAATCGCATAGGTATGTATACGAAGAATTCTGCGGTTGAACGCTTACAAGTTAAGATTCAAGAGTATATGCCAAAACTACAAACAGTGATAGCTTCTCAGTATATAACCCCTTATTTTCAGGCTATTGTAAATAATAAAACGGGAAAAATTGAAAAGTATGAGTGTTTAGCAAGAATTGTAGATGAAGATAAAAAGGTTATTTCCCCTTTTGAGTTTATCAATATTGCTGAATTAACAGGGATGATTATAGATATAACTAAAATTATGGTAGATAAATCGTTTAAAGTTTTTGCAAATAATAACTATGAATTTTCCATAAATATTAGCGAATATGATCTTAATGATGGGTACTTAAGGGATTTTCTTCAAACAAAACTTAAAGAGTATAATATTGAAGCTTCTCGTGTTGTTATAGAGGTTTTAGAGGGGATTAGTGCTATTGGTGCAAAACAAGGGCTTAATCAACTTCTTGATTTAAAAAGGGATGGCTTTTCTATAGCTATAGATGATTTTGGTGTACAAAATTCTAATTTTGAGAGAGTTCATGCTATGCAAGTAGATTATATTAAAATTGATGGCCGTTTCATTAAACATATAGATGTAGATAAAAAAAGTTATCAAGTTGCTAAATCAATTCATGATTTTGCGAAGAGTATAGGGGCAAAAGTGATTGCTGAATATGTGCATTCTAAAGAGATTCAAGATATAGTTGTAGATTTGGGTATAGAGTATTCTCAGGGGTATTATTTTTCTGAACCAAATGCAAAACTTTTAAAAGAAGTTTAAATTTAATGTTTTTCATTGTATGATTGCAAAAATAAATTAATTATGAAAGTAGAGGAGTAAGTATTTGAGTATTTATAGAGAGTATGATATACGGGGTATTTTTGAAAAAGAGTTAAATGAGCAGAGTGTAACAAAGATTGGTTATGCACTTGCATCAAAGATTGATGGTGAGTATGTCGCTGTTGGGTATGATGCAAGAA